>Ga0307513_10001006_pt1 | contig 40812 bp, 38 predicted proteins | sample 15_EM_MG_FD_202174 | JGI IMG/M metagenome (GOLD analysis project Ga0307513, IMG submission 202174) | Populus trichocarpa ectomycorrhiza microbial communities from riparian zone in the Pacific Northwest, United States - 15_EM | ecosystem: Host-associated > Plants > Roots > Unclassified | place...
CGCCGCCAAGGCGTCGGAGAACTACGCCGCTGCGCTGGAGGCCTTCAGCCAGGGCCGCAACGACGAGGCCGTCCGCCTGTGGGGCGAGGTCGCCAAGTCGCCCGCCAAGGGCTACGCCTCGCTCGCCTTGATGCATCAGGGCGCGGTGCGGCTGGAAGCCGGAAAGACCGCCGAGGCGGTGAAGCTGTTCGACGAGGCCGCCGCCAAGGCGCCCAACGTGCTGATCGCCGACGCCGCGCGCCTCAAATCCGCCTTCGCGCTCCTGGACACCGCGCCCTACAAGGACATGGAGGCGCGTCTGACGCCGTTGCTCAAGGACGACCGCCCGTTCCGCGTCCAGGCCCGCGAGGCGCTGGCCTTCGCCAGGCTGATGGCCAGCGACGCCGCCGGGGCCCGCGGCGACTTCGTCGTGCTGTCGCTGTTGTCGGACGCCCCCGAGGGCGCGCGTCAGCGCGCCAAGGCGGCGATCGAGCTGATCGACTCCGGCGGGACCAAGGCGATCCCCGCGGCGGCCAAGGCCGCCGCCTTGCTGCCGCCGCCCGTGCGGCTTCCGCCCGGGGCGCTGCCGCCTGGCCTCGAAGGCGCGGTCGCGCCGCAACCGCAAACCCCTGGTCCCCAATGAGCTCCATGCGTCGCACCCCGCTGCTTGTCGCCTTTCTCGCCGCCTCGGTGGCGGTCAGCGGCTGTTCGACGGTCAGCCGGCTGAACCCCTTCCGCGGGAAGGCCGACAAGGAGGTCGCCAGCGCCGGCGAGCGCATCTCCATCGTCGCCTTCGACCAGAAGGTGGAGCCGGCCGAATCGCTGAAAGGCGTCGATTTCTTCCTGCCCGCGCCCGAGCCGATGGCCGATTGGCCCTTGCCCGGCGGCACGCCGGAACAGTCGGTCGCCCATGTCGAGGCCGCGCCGAACCTGTCGGTGGCCTGGAAGCGCAAGTTCGGCGAGGGCTCCGGCCGTGGGCGCCACGTGACCGCCCCGCCCATCGCCGCCGGCGGCAAGGTGTTCGTCATGGACGCCGCCGCGCGCGTCACCGCCTTCGACGCCAAGAGCGGCTCGCAGGCCTGGAGCGTCAACCTGCGGCCCGACACCAAGCGCGACAAGGAATCCTTCGGCGGCGGCCTGGCCTACTCCGGCGGCAAGGTCTACGTCACCTCGGGCTACCGTTTCGTCGCCCAGCTCGACGCCGCCACCGGCTCGGTCGGCTGGAAGAAGGCGACCGCACAGCCGATCCACGCCGCGCCCACGGTCGCTGAGGGCCGGGTCATGACCGTGGCCCTGGACAACACCATGGTCACCTTCGACGCCGCCACCGGCGAGCCCGGCTGGACCTACCAGGCCCTGTCGGAGCCCGCCCGCGTCCTGGGCGCGTCGAGCCCGGCGGTGTCGGGCGATACGGTCGTGGCCGCCTTCGGCTCCGGCGAACTCGTCGCCCTTCGCATCGCCAACGGCAACGACCTGTGGAACGAGACCCTGTCGCGTTCGAACCGCTCCAACGCCCTGTCGGAAATCCGCGACATCCCCGGCCGGCCGATCATTTTCCAGGGCGACGTGTTCGCCGTCAGCCACTCGGGCGTGTTCGCCGCCACCGATCTGCGGACGGGCCAGGCGCGCTGGAGCCTGCCGATCACCGGGATCACCACGCCGTGGGCCTCGGGCGACGTGGTCTATGTGGTGTCGCGCGCCGGCGAGCTGATCTGCGTCGCCCGCGAGAGCGGCCAGGTCTACTGGATCCGCGACCTCAACGCCGGCAAGGTGAAGACCAAGCGGGGCTGGTTCGGCATCGGCGGCAAGAGGATCTCGCGGCCCGTGTGGTCGAGCCCGCTCCTGGCCTCCAACCGCCTGATCCTGGTCTCCAGCAGCGGCGAGCTTGCGGCGGTCAACGCCAAGACCGGCGTCGTCGAACGCACGATGGGCCTGGGTTCCTCGGCCATGATCGGGCCGATGGCCGCGGGCGGGACCGTCTATGTCGTCACCGACGAGGCCCAGCTCATCGCCCTTCGCTAAGAGGGAATGACGGGACCGCCATGCCGCTCAAGATCGCCATCGTCGGCCGTCCCAACGTCGGAAAATCGACCCTGTTCAACCGGCTGGCGGGCCGCAAGCTCGCCATCGTCGACGATCGGCCGGGCGTCACCCGCGACCGGCGCTTCGGCATGGGCAGCCTGGGCGACCTGGCGCTGGAACTGATCGACACCGCCGGCTTCGAGGATGTCGACGACGAGAGCCTGGAGTCGCGCATGCGCGCCCAGACCGAGACCGCCATCGACGAGGCCGATGTGGCGCTGTTCGTCATCGACTCGCGCGAGGGGGTGACCCCCCTGGACGAGGTGTTCGCCGAGGTGCTGCGCCGCCACGACCGGCCGGTGATCCTGGCCGCCAACAAGGCCGAGGGCAAACAGGGCGACAACGGCATCCTGGAGGCCTGGGGCCTGGGCCTGGGCGAGCCGATCGCCATCTCCGCCGAGCACGGGGAGGGCATGGCCGATCTGTTCGCCGCGCTCGCCGCCATCGCCCCGGACGAGGACGACGAGGATCGCGAGGAGCTGGGCGACAACCCGGTGAAGATCGCCATTGTCGGTCGGCCCAACGCCGGCAAGTCGACCCTGGTCAACAAGCTGATCGGCGAGGAGCGCCTGCTTGTCGGCCCCGAGGCGGGCATCACCCGCGACGCCATCCCCGTCGACTGGACCTGGCAGGACCGGGCGGTCCGCCTGGTCGACACCGCGGGCCTGCGCCGCAAGGCGCGCGTCCAGGAGAAGCTGGAAAAGCTCTCCACCGGCGACTCGATCCGCGCCATCACCTTCGCCGAGGTGGTGATCCTGGTGATGGACGCCACCCATCCGTTCGAGATCCAGGACCTGCAGATCGCCGACCTGGTGGAGCGCGAGGGCCGCGGCCTGGTGTTCTGCCTGGCCAAGTGGGACCTGATCGAGGACCAGGGCGCCAAGCTCAAGGAATTCACCGAGGAGGCCGAGCGCCTGCTGCCGCAGCTGCGCGGCACGCCGGTGGTGGCGCTCTCGGCCGAGACCGGCCGCCACCTCGACCGGCTGATGCCGGCGGTGTTCAAGGTCCACAACGACTGGTCGACCAAGGTCAAGACCCGCGACCTCAACGACTGGCTGGCCATGGCCACCCAACGCCACCCGCCGCCGTCCGTCGGCGGAAAGCGCGTCAAGCCCAAGTACATGGCCCAGACCAAGTCGCGGCCGCCGACCTTCGTGCTGTTCGCCAGCCGCGCCGACCAGCTGCCCGACCACTATCGCCGCTACCTGATCAACTCCCTGCGGGAGAGCTTCGACCTGCCGGGCGTGCCCATGCGGCTGACGGTCAAGTCCAACAAGAACCCCTATGCCGAGGGCGAGGCCAAGGGCGGGCCGGCGCCGACCTCGGGCGCGCCGAAGTTTGCGCCGAAGCTGAAGGCCAAGGTCTCGGCCCCCAAGGGCGTGGCGCTGGCGAAGTCGAAGGCGGCCGGCGCCGAGGCGCCGCTCGCCAAGCCGAAGCCGAAGCCCAAGTCGCGGGTGAAGCCGAAGCTGGGCGCGCCCAAGGGCCGCGCCGCCAAGCTCGCCCGTCCCGGCGTCAAGCCGAAGCGAGCGTCGCGGCCGACGACCGCCAAGCGTCGAACCTGACGACCTCCTTCGGCAGGCCCAGGTCGGCCTGGGCGAGCTCGACGATCAGCGGCCCGATCTGCGCGGGGTCGGGCAGGTCGTTGGGGTCCTCGCCCGGCATGGCCTCTGCGCGCATGCGGGTGCGCATGGCGCCGGGGTCGAGCAGAACGGCGCGGACCTGGGTGTTCTCCAGCTCGTCGGCCCAGGTGCGCACGATCGCCTCCATGCCGGCCTTGCTGGCGCCGTAGGGCCCCCAGAAGGCCCTGGGATGCGCGGCGCGGCTGGTGGTCAGGAAGATCGCCCGCGGCGCCTTGGCTTCCCGCAGCAGCCGTTCGGTCGTGCGGATCAGCCGCCAGGTCCCGGTGAGGTTCACCGCGATCGCCCGCTCCCACTGCTTGGGATCGATGTGGCTGACCGGGGTCAGGCCGCCCAGGATGGCGGCGGCATGGACCAGGATGTCCAGCCGGCCGAACCGCTGGTGGATCGCATAGCCCAGCTGGTCGACGGCCTCGCCGTCGGCGATGTCCAGCGGCACGAGCGTGGCCGACTGGCCGGTGGCGGCGCGGATCTCGTCGTCCAGGGCTTCGAGCGCGCCCTGGGTGCGGGCCACGGCGACGATGTGGGCGCCGGCGGCGGCGAGCGCGAGGGCGGCGGCATGGCCGATGCCGCGGCCGGCGCCGGTGACGAGAGCGATGCGGCCCTCGAGGGGAAGGGGGTTCGACATGGGCGTGTGTCTAGCGCGTTGGGCTGGTAAGTCGACCCTCCTGTGAGCGCCGCCGCCCGTGACGCCTTGTCGAGCAGGCCGATCATTCCGCCGTCGGGCTGACGGCGTCTTGGTCCCGCCTGGCGTAGGCCTGGGCGATGGTGGCGCAGGCCATCAGCTGGATCTGGTGGAAGATCATCAGCGGCAGCAGCACGATCCCGGCGCCGCCCGGGAACATCAGCCCGGCCATGGGCACGCCGCTGGCCAGGCTCTTCTTCGAGCCGCAGAAGACGATGGCGATCTCGTCGGCCTTGGCGAACCCCAGGGTGCGCGCGAGTGTCCGGGTCGCGGCCAGCACGACGGCCAGCAGCACCGCGCAGAGCGCCAGCAGCCGGACCAGGTCCCAGGCGCCGATCTGCCGCCAGATGCCGCCCGCCACCGCATGGCTGAACGCGCCGTACACCACCAGCAGGATCGCGCCGCGGTCGAAATAGGTGAGGAACTTCGCGTTCCGCTGCACCCAGCCGCCGATCACCGGACGCAGCAGCTGCCCTGCCAGGAACGGCGCCAGCAGCAGCATGACGATGGCCTCCACCGACGACAGGGCCGAGCCGCCGCCCTGGGAGCCGAGCATCAGCGCCGCCAGCAGCGGGGTCAGGAACACGCCCAGCAGGTTGGAGGCGGTCGCCGCGGCCACGGCGGCGGCCACGTCCCCCCGGGCGATGGCGGTGAAGCCGATGGAGGACTGGATCGTGGAGGGCAGGCAGCCGAGGAACAGCAGGCCCGGCGCCAGCGCCTTGGGCGCGATCGGCTCGGGCAGGCTGGCCAGGCCCAGGCAGAGCAGGGGGAACAGGCCGAAGGTGACCGACAGCACCAGCAGGTGCAGCCGCCAGTGGGTCAGGCCGCGCAACACCGCCTCGCGCGACAGCTTGGCGCCGTGCAGGAAGAACACCCCGCCGATGGCGAACTTGGTCACCACGTCGAGCGCCGGGGCCGCCGCGCCCGTGGCCGGCAGCACCGAGGCCAGCACCACCATGCCGACGATCAGCAGGACGTAGGTGTCGGGCCTCAATCGGGCGAGGAGCCCGGCCGGCCTGTCGCTCACGCGTCGACCAGGAACGACAATTGCCGGTCGCTGGCGTCGTTGCGCCCCTCGGCGATCTCGCGGTCCAGCAGCCGGGTGGGATAGTCGCCGGTGAAGTAGTGGTCGGTGAACTGGGGCAGGGCGGCGTTGCGCGGTTCGCTGTCCATGGCCCAGTAGAGGCCGTCGACCGACAGGAAGCCCAGGCTGTCGACCTCGAGCAGGCGGGCCATCTCGGCGAGCGTGCGGTTGGCGGCCAACAGGTTCTCGCGGTCGGGCATGTCGATGCCGTAGAAGTCCGGCCATTGGATCGGGGGCGAGGCAGAGCGCAGGTGCACCTCGGCTGCGCCGGCCTCGCGCACCATGCGCACCACCCGCACCGAATTGGTGCCGCGGACGATGGAGTCGTCGATCAGCATCACCTTCTTGCCGGTCAGCACCGCCCGGTTGGGCGACAGCTTCATCCGTACGCCCATTTCGCGCGCGCCCTGCGTGGGCTGGATGAAGGTGCGGCCCACATAGTGGTTGCGGATGATGCCCATCTCGAAGGGCGCGCCGATCTCCTGGGCGAAACCGAGCGCCGCGGGCACGCCGGAGTCGGGCACCGGGACCACCACGTCGATGTCGGCCGGGCTCTCCTGCGCCAGCCGGCGGCCCATGCGCTTGCGCACCTCATAGACCGACTTGCCGTTCACCACGCTGTCGGGCCGGGCGAAGTAGACATATTCGAAGATGCAGGGCCGGGCCTGGGCGGCCGGGAACGGGCGCAGCGACCGCACGCCGTGACGATCGATCACCACCATCTCTCCATGCTCGACGTCGCGGACGAAGCGCGCGCCGATCATGTCCAGGGCGCAGGTCTCCGACGCCAGGACGTACTTGCCCTCCAGCTCGCCCAGGACCAGGGGCCGGATGCCGAGGGGGTCGCGCACGCCGATCAGCTTCTTGTTGGTCAGCGCCACCAGGGCGTAGCCCCCCTCGATGCGGGCCAGGGCGTCGATGAAGCGCTCGATCATCCGCGCCTTCCGCGAGCGGGCGACCAGGTGGAGGATCACTTCGCTGTCGGAGGTCGACTGGAAGATCGCGCCCTCGGCCACCAGCTGTTCGCGCAGCGCCAGGAAGTTGGTCAGGTTGCCGTTGTGGGCGATGGCGATGCCGCCGCTCTCGAGATCGGCGAACATCGGCTGGACGTTGCGGATGAAGCTGCCGCCGGCGGTGGAATAGCGGGTGTGGCCGATGGCGAAGCCGCCCGGCAGGCGCTCCTCCAGGTTTCCGCCGCCGAAGGCGTCGCCCACATGGCCCATATGCCGCTCGGTATGGAACCGCTGGCCGTCGAAGCTGGCGATGCCGCAGGCCTCCTGCCCGCGATGCTGTAGGGCGTGGAGGCCCAGCGCCGTGATCGCCGAGGCCTCGGGAACGTCGAAGACCCCGAAGACGCCGCATTCGAGCCGCAGCGTGTCATCGTCCGGATCGCGGGCCCAGCCTTTGGCTTTCAGCTGGCGATCCTGCACATGGGTCATCGGGATTTCTCCACCAGATCGTCGATCCGGCCGCGCTCGCCGGCGTCATAGCCTTGTTCCGTGGCCTGATCACGCGATCCTTCGCGCACGGCGTCCCGCAAGGCGGGTTTCAACCGGTCGGCCATGTCCAATCCCTTGGGCGCGAAGGCTTTCAGCACCTGAGCGGCCGCGCTCGTCAAGGGATATAGCGCCGCACCCGAAATCCATTTGGGCACCCGTTCGGGGGGCGTGGCGGCGTTGAACACCAGGTTGAAGGCGCCCAGCACCACCAGGGCGCGAACCAGGCCGAAGCCCAGGCCGATGGAGCGGTCCAGCACGCCCAGGCCCTGCGTCGCCTGCACCTGGCTGGCGATCCGTCCGCCGATCAACCGCAGGGCGATGTAGACGACCACGAACACCAGCAGCACGGCCGCCACGTTCCCGGCCCAGTCGGGATGCACCGCCTGGCGCACGAGCGGCCCCGTGATGCGCAGACCAAACACCGCCGCGCCGGCCGCCAGCACCAGGGCCAGCACCGTCACCATCTCGCGGGCCGCGCCCCGGAAGAAGCCGACCCCGGCGGATGTGGCCAGCACGACCAGCGCGATGATGTCGAACAGGGTCAAAGCCATCAGTCCCAATCGGCCTCGCCGATGCGGCGGATCGCATCGGCCAGGCGCGCCGCGCCGGTCACCTGCATCTGGGTCGCGCTGACCACGTCCTGGGGGCCCAGCGCGCGGCGAAAGCCCAGCTTCGCCGATTCCTTCAGCCGGCTTTCCATCCGGCCCACCGGCCGGATGTCGCCCGACAGGCTGATCTCGCCGAACACCACGCAGTCCTGGGGCAGGGCCTGGTCCAGCGCCGAGGACGCCAGCGCCGCCGCCGCCGCCAGGTCCGCGGCCGGTTCGGTGACCCGCAGGCCGCCGGCCACGTTCAGATAGACGTCGCGATCCCCCAGCGCGAGGCCGCAGCGCGACTCCAGCACCGCCAGCACCATGGCCAGGCGACCCGTATCCCAGCCCACCACCGCCCGGCGGGGCGTGCCATAGGCCGAGGGCGCCACCAGGGCCTGGAACTCCACCAGCACCGGGCGCGAACCCTCCAGGCCCGCGAACACCGCCGCGCCGGCCGCCCGCTCGCCGGAGGTGTCGAGGAACAGGGCCGAGGGGTTCTTCACCTCGGCCAGCCCGGCGTCGCCCATCTCGAACACCCCGATCTCGTCGGTGGCGCCGAAGCGGTTCTTGGCGGCGCGCAGGATGCGGAAGGGATAGCCGCGCTCGCCCTCGAAGGAGAGCACGGCGTCGACCATGTGCTCGATCACCCGCGGGCCGGCGATGGCGCCTTCCTTGGTCACGTGGCCGACCAGGATCACCGCCACGCCGCGCTTCTTGGCCAGCCGCACCAGTTCGCCCGTGGCGGCGCGCACCTGGGTGACCGAGCCGGGGCCCGCCTCATGGGCGTCGCTCCACATGGTCTGGATGGAATCGATCACCACCAGGTCGAAGCGGTCGCGCTTCAGGCCGTCGAGGATGTCGCGCAGCGAGGTCTCCGCCGCCAGCCGCACCGGCGCGTCGGCCAGGCCCATGCGCTGGGCGCGGCTACGCACCTGTTCGATGGCTTCCTCGCCGGAGATATAGGCGCAGGTCGACCCGCGCCGGGCGGCTTCGGCGGCGACCTGCAGCAGCAGGGTCGACTTGCCCACGCCCGGATCGCCCCCCACCAGGATGGCCGAGCCGGGGACCACGCCGCCGCCGCACACCCGATCGAACTCGGCGACTCCGGTGGCGATCCGTGGAGGGGCCGGGGTGTGGTCCTCCAGCCCCTCGAAGGCCAGGCCCCGCACCTTGGCGCCCCGGGCCGGCGCCAGCGCGCCGGGCGGCCGCGCCTGCACCTCCTCGGCCAGGCTGTTCCAGGCGCCGCAGCCCACGCATTGCCCCGCCCACTTGGTCTGGGTCGAGCCGCAGGACTGGCAGATATAGGCGGCGCCGTCGCGGGCCATTCGCACTCCTGATTCGCGTCAGATGACAGTTTAGCCTTCACGCCGCCTGTCGTCTTAGCGACGGGTGAAGCGGGTTGCTGAATGTGGGGGTTGAGCTACGCTCCGCAACCAAGACGCAGGCCGATGAGATACGGCCGCCAGGCTGGGAGGCTGTTTGATGACTATCGTGGAACCAGGTTCGGTCCAGAAGAATCTCATCGAACGGGTCAAGGCGATCCTGCTGCGGCCGACGCCGACCTGGGAGGTGATCGACGCCGAGCCGGCGACGGTCGGCGGCCTCTACAAGGACTATGCCTGCATCCTGGCCGCCATCGGGCCGATCGCCGCGCTCATCGGCGGCGTCGTCTTCGGGCATCAGGTGCTCGGCGTGACCTGGCGTCCGCCCCTGGTCGGCTCGATCCTCGGCGCGGTGGTGACCTACGGCCTGTCCCTGCTGACCACCTATGTCCTGGCCCTGGTGATCGATGGCCTGGCGCCGACCTTCGACGGCCAGAAGAGCCAGATCCAGGCCCTGAAGGTCGCGGTCTATTCGAACACGGCAGGCTGGGTGGCCGGCGTGTTCATGCTCATTCCGGCGATCGGCTGGCTGGGCGCCCTGCTTGGGCTCTACGGGTTCTACCTGCTCTACAGGGGCCTGCCGATCATGATGAAGGCGCCCCAGGAAAAGGCCACGGCCTATACGGTCGTCACGGTCATCGTGGCCGTCGTGCTGTTCATCATCGTCGGCGCGATCGCCGGCGCGGTGGGCGGCCTGGGCGCGGCGGCCGGCCTGGGGGCGATGTCCGACAAGGGCCACCTCTCGGGCGAGATGAAGCTTGGCAACGGCGCGGCCGTCGACCTCGGCAAGCTGGAGGCGGCCTCCAAGCAGATGGAAGCCGCGGCCAAGCAGATGCAGGACGGGTCCGGGCCCGAGCCCACCAGCCCCGATGTGTTGAAGACGATGCTGCCCGCCGCCGTCATCGGCTACACCCGCTCGGAACTCAACACCGGGTCGGGCGGCGCCGCGGGGATGTCCGGCTCGACCGCCGAGGGCGTCTACGCCAAGGGCGACCAGCGGATCACCCTGAGCGTCGTCGATCTGGGGTCGGCCGGGGCGCTGGCGGCCATGGCCGGCGCCTTCAACGTCAAGTCCTCCAGCGAGGGCGACGGCCGCTATGAGAAGATGGGCAAGGTCGACGGGCGGATGACCATGGAGGAGTTCGACAAGAACACTGGCCACGGCGAGTACAGCGTGATGGTCGCCGACCGCTTCATGGTGCAGGCCAAGGGCGAAGGCGCGTCCATCGACGAACTGAAGGCTGCTGTCGCAGCCGTCGGCCCCGCCAAGCTCGAAAGCCTGGCCAAGGCCGGCTGAGGTCGGCGGCGGGGGACCTATATCTCCCCGATGTAGACCCGCTCGGCCCGCCCGCCCAGGCGCACCAGGCATTCGTGGGCCACGGTGCCCGCAGCGGCGGCCTGGTCGTCCAGCAGCGCGTTGGGGCCCAGCAGCTCGACCATCTCGCCCACCCCGGCGGGGGCGTCGCCCAGGTCGATGGCGATCAGGTCCATGGTGACGATGACCAGCGGCCGCCGGCCACGCAGCCAGGCATAGCCGCCACGCCGGCCCGCGCGGACCACCCCGTCCGCATAGCCCGCGCCGACGATCGCCAGCCGCGTCGGGCGCTCCACCACCACGGCCGAGCCGTAGCCGACCATCTCCCCGGCGGCGAGGTTGCGGATGTCGAGGATCGGCGCTTCGAGTTTCGCCACCGCCTTGAGCCGAGGGTCCGGCGTCTCCTCCGGCCCGCCGCCGTAGAGGCTGATGCCGGGCCGCACCTGTTCGAAGCGATAGGCCTCGCCGAGGAAGATCCCCGCCGAGGCCGCCAGGCTGGCGCGGCTTTCCGGGAACAGCGCCCGTAGCGGCCCGAACCGTTCGAGCTGGGCGCCGTTGCGTTGATCGCTGGGCGTGGGCGCGCTGCCCAGGTGGCTCATCACCAGATGGACGTCCAGATGGCGCAGGAGGTCGCGCCCCTGCACCAGGGCGTGGGTCTCGACGGCCGTCAGGCCCGAGCGGTTCATGCCGGTGTCGATGTGGAGCGCGCAGGCCATCGGCGCCCCCGCCGCGGCGGCCAGGGCGGCGGCGGCCTGCACCTGCGGCAGGCCGGCCAGCACCGGCGTCAGCCGCGCCTGCGCCAACCGCGCGCCTGCGCCCGCCGTCAGCCCGTCCAGCACCAGGATCGTGGCCGCCCGCTCCGGGCCGAGCGCGGCGCGCAGGGCCTCGCCCTCCTGCAGCCGCGCCACGAAGAAGCTCCGGGCGCCCTCCGCCCACAGCCGGCGCGCCACCGGCCCGGCGCCGAGGCCATAGCCGTCGGCCTTGACCACAGGCGCGGCCTCTGCGCCCGGCGCATGCGCCCGCAGGACGTGGAAATTGTGCGCGAGCGCGTCGAGGTCGATGGTCAGACGCGTGGCGGCGGGGGAGGGCATGACGCCCCCCTTAGAGCATGTCAGGCGCAAGTGGGAACCGGTTCGCCGCCCCGACATGCTCTAAACTTTTGAAGATAGACCCTTCTTATCCGATCAGGTTGAGCCAACCTGATCCGGGAAGTGGCTAGCGTCACCGGAGGAAAAGCGCGACCGTCTCAGTGGGGATCGTATCGCCCGTCCCGGGCCAGATTGCCGAAGCGGGTGGTGTCCTCGTTGAACGACAGGCGCACCGTGCCGATCGGGCCGTGACGCTGCTTGCCGATGATCACCTCGGCCAGGCCCCGGACCTTGTCCATCTCCTCCTGCCAGGTGAGGTGTTCGGACGTGCCTTCGCGCGGCTCGGTGCGGCCCAGATAATAGCTCTCGCGATAGACGAACATCACCATGTCGGCGTCCTGCTCGATCGAGCCGGACTCCCGCAGGTCGGACAGCTGCGGCTTCTTGTCCTCGCGGTTCTCCACCTGGCGGGAGAGCTGCGACAGGGCGATGATCGGCAGCGACAGCTCCTTGGCCAGGGCCTTCAGCCCGCCGGTGATGGCGCTGACCTCCTGCACCCGGTTGGACTCGCGGCTGCTGTCGCCCAGGGTGATCAGCTGCAGGTAGTCGACGACGATCAGGTCCAGGCCGACCATCCGCTTCAGCCGCCGCGCCCGGGCGGCCAGCTTGGCCATGGTGATGCCGCCGGTGGCGTCGATGTACAGCGGCGCTTCCTGCACCTCCAGGGCGCCGTCCCGGACCCGGCCGAACTCCACCGCGTCGATCTCGCCCTTGCGCAGCCGGTCGGACGAGACCCCGGAGACGTCGGCCAGCAGGCGCATGGCCAGCTGTTCGGCCGACATTTCCAGCGAGAAGAAGGCCACGATCCCGCCGCTCACCGTCTTGCGCCCGCCGTCGGGCTGCGGCTCCCAGGCATAGTTCCGGGCGACGTTGAAGGCGATGTTGGTGGCCAGCGCCGTCTTCCCCATCGACGGGCGTCCGGCCAGGATCACCAGGTCGGAGGGGTGCAGCCCGCCCATCTTCTGGTCCAGGTCGATCAGGCCGGTGGAGATCCCCGCCAGGCCGCCGTCGCGGGCGTGCGCCTCGGCGGCCATGGTGACGGCGCCGTGCAGGGCCTCGGCGAAGGGGATGAACCCCTGGCTGACCCCGCCGGTCTCGGCCAGTTGGTAGAGCTGGGCTTCGGCCGCCTCGATCTGGTCGCGGGCCGAGAGTTCGGCGTCCCCATGGGCCGCGCCCGTGGCGATCTCTCCGCCGATACGGATCAGGTCGCGGCGCAGGGCCAGGTCGTAGATGGCCCGCGCATAGTCAGGCGCGTTGGCGGCCGGCGGCGCGCGATCCACCAGGTCGGCGAGGTAGCGCACCCCGCCCAGTTCCTCGAAGGCCGCATCGCGGCTGAACTGTTCGGCCAGCAGGATCGGCTCGGCGAGTTGGCCCTTGCGGACGGCCGATTCCACCGAACCATAGAGGCGCGCGTGGAAGGGCTCGTAGAAATGGCGGCTTTGCAGGAAGTCGCCGATCCGCTCGAAGGCGGCGTTGTCATACAGCAGCGCGCCCAGCAGCGCTTGCTCGGCCTCGATGTTGGCGGGCGCGTGGGGGATGATCGGTTCGTGGTGCGCCGGGCGCAGATCAAGGGCAGGGACGAGGGCCATGGGTTACGAATAGCCTAACGCCGCCGCGCGCGCCCTGCGGCGACTTGCTCCGCCCACAGGATTGCAGGCCGCCTGTGGACGACTAGAGCGCGACAGCCTGAAGTGGATACCGGTTCAGGCGCCCGTCACGCTCTAAACTTTAGAAGACCGACCCTTTTTATCCGCTTCAAGCGAGTCCGCTTGAAGCGGAAAGGGTCTAGCCTTCGTCGCCCAGGTGCAGCCACGATATGCGCTCCTCGGCGAAGGTCGCGCCGGTGGGCGCGAAGGCCTCGGGGTCGTCGAAGGCGCTGACGTGGATGTGGATCTCGGTGGGCCAGCGCGCGCCCTGGTAGGTCAGGGTCGATCCGCAGCGCGGACAGAATCCCCGCCGCACGCCCGTGGACGACGCGTAGGTGGACAGCGGCGCGCCGGAGAAGGCGACGAACTCCTGCTCGTAGCCCGCATAGGCCGTGACCGGCGCGCCGGTGTGCCTGCGACAGCTTTCGCAGTGGCAATAGCCGGTCCACTTGGCCGGCCCCTGGACACGGAACCGCACGGCGCCGCACAGGCATCGACCCTGGTGCAGTTGCATGGCCCGAGCCTGCCCCAGATCGCGGCGAATGAAAAGAAAACGGCGCGGGACCCTGCGGTTCCGCGCCGTTCGTCGTCTGTCCGGGTCGGCGGGCGTCTACTGGACGTAGTCGCCTTCATGCGAGCCCGCGCCGCCTTCGAGCATGTCGGCGGCGGCTTCTTCGGCCGCCTGGCGATCTTCCTCGAACTGCGAGTTCAGGACGTTCTCGCCGCGCGCCTGACGATCGGCTTCGTCCTGGCTGCGGGCGATGTTCAGGGTCACGGTGACGATGACCTCGGGGTGTAGGCGGACCTTCACCGCGTGCAGGCCCAGCGTCTTGATCGGCTTGTCGAGCACGACCATCGCGCGTTCGACCTTGCCGCCCGCGGCTTCCACGGCGTCAGCCACGTCACGGCCGGAGACCGAACCGTAGAGCTGGCCGCTTTCGCCTGCCTGACGGATCAGGATGTAGGACGTGCCGTCGAGGCCCTCGCCGGACTTGGCGGCGGCTTCGCGGGCCTTGACGTTGCGGGCTTCGATCTCGGCGCGCTGGGCGTCGAAGACCTTCAGGTTGGCGGCCGTGGCGCGGAGCGCCTTGGTCCGGGGCAGCAGGAAGTTGCGGGCGTAGCCGTCCTTGACGTTGACGACGTCGCCGAGCGTGCCGCAGCCTTCGACCCGTTCGAGCAGAATGACTTTCATGTGCCTGGCTCCCTTACTTCACGACGTAGGGGAGGAGGGCGAGGAAGCGGGCGCGCTTGATGGCCTTGGCCAGTTCGCGCTGCTTCTTGGCCGACACTGCGGTGATGCGCGAAGGGACGATCTTGCCCCGCTCGGACACGTAGCGCTGCAGCAGCTTGACGTCCTTGTAGTCGATCTTCGGGGCGTTGGCGCCTGAGAACGGGCACACCTTGCGGCGGCGGAAGAACGGGCGGCGTTGGCCGCCGGCGGCCGCGCCAGCGGCGGGCGCGGTTGCGGTTTCGTCGGTCATTGGAAGCCACCTTCCTTGTTAAAGCCGCCCTCTTTGAAGCCGCCGCCTTCCTTGTTGAAGCCGCCGCCTTCCTTGCCCGGGAAGCTGTCGTCGCGGCGTTCACGGTCGCGATCGCGACGGGCCAGCACCGGCGAGAGCTCCAGGTCGAGTTCCTCGACGCGAACGGTCAGGTAGCGCAGCACGTCTTCGTTGATCGACAGCTGGCGTTCCATCTCCTTCACCGCCGGCGCGGGCGCGTCGATGGCGAGCAGGGAATAGTGGCCCTTGCGGTTCTTGTTGATGCGGTAGGTGAGGTTGCGCAGGCCCCAGTACTCGATCTTGGCGACGACGCCGCCTTGTTCTTCGAGAAGGGTCTTGAGCTGGTCGTTGAGGGCTTCGGCCTGCTGCGGCGAGATATCCTGCCGCGTGATGACCACGTGTTCGTATAGCGCCATGGGCGTCCTTCTTCCGGCGGGGAGGGCGGCGCGGTCGACGGCGGAAGGTCCGTCGGCCGTGATGGATCTCAGATGCGGCGGCCGGGAGTTTCCCGACCCATTCGCGCTCCGCCTGAGACCGCTCTCCGTTGAAGAGCGGGGCAAGTAAGCGAAATGGGCTGTTTGGGCAAGGGAAATGCGCGGCGCGAACGCCCCTTCCCCTCGAGGGGAAGAAGAGGAAGAGCCTACTTCTTGGCCTTCCAGGCCTTCACCGCGCCCAGGGTCTCGTTGACGTGCTGGTCGGGGGCGAGGTCGGAATAGGCGTGGATCACCGTGCCGTCCGGCGCGATCACATAGGAGGTGCGGTTCGACCAGCCGGGCCGCAGCGCGAGGCTGGCGTCATAGGTCTTGGCGATCTTGGCGTCGGGGTCGGCCACCACCGCGAACTTGCCCGAGCACTTCTCGGTGTCGGCGGAGAAGGCCTGCAGCTTGTCCAGGTTGCCGGCGGTGACGCCGATCACCGTCGCGCCCTGGGCCTTGAAGTCGGCCACGGCCTCGGCGAACAGGTGGGCCTCGAGGTTGCAGCCCCTGGTCTCGGCGGCCGGGAAGAAATAGAGCACCACCGGCCCCTTGGCTCGCGCCGCAGCGAGCGAGAAATTGATCGGCTTGCCGCCCTGGAATCCCTGGGCGGCGAAGTCCGGCGCCTTGGCGCCGGCCTTGAGCGCGGCGGCGGCCGGGGCCGCCATGGTCACGACAAGGGTGGCGGTCAGCGCGGCGGCGGCGATACGGATCATGGGTGGTGTCTCCAGCTTCCCAGATCATATGAGACGCCGCCAGTTTTGTCTCTGCGTCTCGTCAATCGGCGAAGACCGGCGGGCGCTTTTCCAGGTTGGCCTTCACGGCCTCGACCTGGTTGGGCGAGCCGAGCAGGGCGACCTGCTCCTGGCTCTCGGCCCTGAGGATGGCGGCCTGGTCGGCGTCGCTGGCCAGGATCAGCAGGCGCTTGCTGGCGCGGATGGCGTCGGGGTTCTTGGCGGCGACGTCGGCGGCGAAGGCCAGGGCCTCGGCGCGCGGGTCGGCGCAGACGCGGGTGGCGACGCCCAGGGACAGGGCCTCCTCGCCGGTGAAGATCCGGCCGGAATAGGTGAGTTCGCGCGCCACGTCGTCGCGCATCAGCCCGCGCATCAGCACCAGGCCCGCCATGTCGGGCACCAGGCCCCACTTGATCTCCATCACCGCCATCCGGGTGTCGGGGGCGATGAAGCGCATGTCCGCGCCGAGGATGAGCTGGAAGCCGCCGCCGAAGGCCACGCCGTGGACCGCGGCGATCACCGGCGCGGGAATCTCGCGCCACACCATCACCGCGTGCTGGGCGCGGTTGGAGCCGCCGGGCGTGCGGTTCGCCGTCACCAGCGACTCCCCGGTCGAGCTTTGGCCGCCGTCGCGCTCGCCCGCGGCCATCTTGCCGAAATTGCCCATGTCGAGCCCGGCGCAAAAGGCGCGGCCCTCGCCCGACAGCACCACGGCGCGGACGGTCTTGTCGGCCTTGAGGCGCTCGCCGGTCTCGATCAGGGCCGAGAACATCAGGTCGTCCAGCGCGTTCATCTTGTCCACGCGCACCAGCCGGACGTCGGCGACGCCGCCCTTGATGTCGACTGTGATCCGGTCGCTCATGAACGGTTCCCTTGGGCTTGCCGGCGCGGCCTCTCGGCCGGGCGCCCGGCCGTTGCTTTGCGCCAAGCTTACATGACCCGGCGCGGCCCGCGCGAGGGGCGTCCGACGGACGTCAGAGCCGGGTCGGGATCAGCGTCGGCAGCGCCTCGTAGCCCTTCACGAAGCTGGAGAACACCCGCCGGGGCTCGCCTGTCACCTGGATGTCCGGGAAGCGCTTGAGGATCTCTTCCCAGATGATCTTCAGCTGCAGCTCGGCCAGGCGGTTGCCCACGCAGCGGTGGATGCCGAAGCCGAAGGACAGGTGCTGGCGCACCCGGGGCCGTTCGATCCAGTAGTCGTCGGGCCGCTCGATGACCTCCCCGTCGCGGTTGCCCGAGACGTACCACATGGCCACCTTGTCGCCGGCCTTGATCGTCTTGCCGCCCAGTTCGACGTCCCGGGTGGCGCGCCGCCGCATATAGGCCAGAGGCGTCTGCCAGCGGATGGTCTCCGACACCATGGCCGGGATCAGCCCGTGATCGGCCTTCAGCTTGGCGTACTGGTCGGGGTTCTCGTTCAGCGCCAGGATTGAGCCGCTGATGGTGTTGCGGGTGGTGTCGTTGCCGCCGACGATCAGCAGGATCAGGTTCCCCAGATACTCCATGCGGTCCATGTCGCGGGTCGCCTCGCCGTGCGCCAGCATGGAGATCAGGTCGGGCCTGGGCGGGGCGTTCACCCGCTCGTTCCACAGGCGCATGAAGTAGTCCACGCACTCGAAGAGTTCCTGGCGCCGCTCCGGCTCGGCGATCTCGGGATCGGTGGAGCTGAACAGCCCCGAGTTCGGCGCGGCGGTCGCCACGTCCGACCATCGGGTCAGCTTGCGGCGATCCTCCCAGGGGAAGTCGAACAGGGCCGCGAGCGTCATGGTGGTGAGTTCGATGGACACCTTGTCCACCCAGTTGAACACCTCGCCGATCGGCAGGTCGTCGAGGATCTCGCCCGCCCGCTCGCGGATGATCGGCTCCAGGTGCTGCAGGTTGGCCGGCGAGACGATGGGGCTGATCGTCTTGCGCTGCACGTCGTGCTTGGGCGGGTCCATGGCGATGAACATCGGCAGCGTGAAGTCGTCGGCCGGGTCGGGAAGCACGATGGTGGGGTCCGAGGAGAAGGCCTCGTGGTTGGTGTCCACCGCCATGATGTCGTTGTACCTGGTGACCGACCAGTAGCCGCCGATATCGATCTCGGGCGACACCGCCCAGTGGACCGGATCCTCGGCCCGCAGACGCTCGAAATAGGGCCATAGCGTATCGCTGCGGAAGAGTTCGGGGTCGGCCGGGTTGATCGCCTCGATGGGCATGGCGTAGGCCTGCGCGCGGGCTTCCTTCTTGAGATCGATCGAGCCGTCGCTCATCTGTCGTCTCCCTGGTTGCGCATCGCCGGCTGGACCGGTCTATCTAAACGCTGTTTAGCAGAATCCGGGCGTCCGCGACAGGGATGGGCACGGGAATTCTAGCTTCCGCGCCCCTTCAGCCAGGCGTCCAGTTCAGGCAGGCGGTCACGGCGGACAATGGCGCGGTACGCCAAGCTGGCGGCGGTCTCGTCCACCGGCTTGCGGGCGGTGGCCGGCAGGTTCCTGGCGGCGAAGTCGCGCAGCGTCGCCACGGCGTTGGGGTCGTTCGACCGCGACATCAGCGCCGGCCAGAACTCAAGCCGCTGCAGCGGGTCGAGCCGCTCGTCGATGGCGCTCACCCGCGATCCCGCCCAGCTCCAGGCCAGAGCCGGGTGCTTGACCGAGACGATGCGGATCATTTCCGGGGCCAGCTGCTTGGGCGTCTCGTCGGTGAGCGACAGGTCGAGCGCGCGGCGGGCCACCGCGGGCTCGCCCGCCCCCGCCAGGGCCAGCAGGTAGAGCCGCCGCTCGGCGGGGCTCTTGGCGGCCTTGGCCCGGGCGCGCAGGCGCTCGAACATCCCGACATTCGCCTTGGCGGCCACTATCGACAGCACCGGCTGCACCAGGTCGCCGGCCAGCGTCTCGGGGTCGGCCTCATAGGCGTTGAAGCGCCGCTGCGCCTCCGCGGCGATCGTCGGGTCTTCCAGCGCCGCCAGCGTCGCCACCAGCTGCGCCCGCAGCAGGCTGACATTGTCCGGCTCGCCGGCCTTGGCGTCCCAGCCCACCGCCGCGAACAGCGGCCGCAACCGCGACCGGGCGAAGGTCCTGAAGGCCTCGCCGCCCGGCCGGCCCCCGTAGAGCCGGGCCACGGCGCCCAGCTTCCCGGCCACCTGCATCTGCACGATGGGGTCGGACCGGGGGCTCACCCGCTCGGCGAAGGCGAAATAGTCGGAGAACGGCTGGGCGCCGGCCTCGCCCAGGCTGTAGGCGTCGCCGAGCAGGCCCAGCTGGTCGCCGTCGGGCAACCGGTCGAAGCTGGCGGTCAGCGCCTGGCGGGACGCCGCGTCATAGGCCGTGCGGAAATAGCCGCTCTCTCCGGCGTTGACCTTCACCGCCCCGCAGCCTTCCACCGTCAGCCGCTGGGCGGCCGGGCCGGCGATCACCGCGCGCGCCTGGGGACCGCCGGGAACGGCGGCGGTGACCGGCACCCGCCAGGTCCGGGAGGCCCTGGACCCCGCATCCACGCCGAACCGCTCCTGCGACAGGGTCACCACCGACCGTCCGCCTTCGCACACGCTCGAGGCCACCCTGATCAGCGGTACGCCCGGCTGGGTCAGGAAATCCCTGGCGATGGCCGAGACCGGCGCGTCCGACGCCGCCTCCAGTTCGCGCCACAGGTCCTCCGTCACCGTGTTCCCGTAGGCGTGCCGTTGCATGTAGCTGCGCACGCCCGTCCGGAACGCGTCCTCGCCCAGATAGCCCTCCAGCATGTGGATGACCTCCTGCCCCTTCTGGTAGGTGATGGCGTCGAAGGCGAGGTTGGCTTCGTCGATGTTGCGGACGGGTTGCACCACCGGATGGGTGGACGAGCGCGCGTCCAGGGTCAGGGCCTGCTCGCGTGCGGCGGCGGCCTGCAGCCACATCTTCCATTCCGGATGGAAGTGGTCGGTGGCCTTGTTCTCCATCCACGAGGCGAACCCCTCGTTCAGCCACAGGTCGTCCCACCAGCTCATGGTCACCAGGTCGCCGAACCACTGGTGCGCCGTCTCGTGGGCCATGAACACGAACACGTTCTGCTTGTCGGCGGCCGACGACAGCTTGGGGTCCAGCAGCAGGTAGGGTTCGAAGTACAGGATCGCCCCCCAGTTCTCCATGGCCCCGAAGCCGCCGGCGCCGGGCGCGGCGATGTTGTCGAGCTTCGGCAGCGGATAGGGGGCGCCGAAATAGGCGTTGTAATAGGGGAGCAGCTGCGCCGAGGCGGCCAGCGCGAAGCGGCCCTGCTCGCCGGCGCCGGCGCGGGTCACGACCCCCACCTCGGTCGACCCGACTGTGGTGGTGATCCGGTCCAGCTGTCCCATCTGCAGATAAAGCAGGTAGCTCGACATCTTCGGGCTGGGCTGGAACCGCACGCGGGTGCGGCCGTCGGCCAGGGCCTCGCTGGACGCCGCCGGCATGTTGGAGATCGCCCGCCAGCCCTTGGGCGCCGTCACCTCGAGGCGGAACACCGCCTTCTGCGCCGGCTCGTCCCACATGGGCGCGAGCTTTCGCGCATCCCCCGGCTCGAACTGGGTGACCAGCATGCGGCGGGTCTCGCCGGTTTCGCTCTGGTAGTCGGCGGCGAACAGGCCGGCGGCCTGCTCATAGATCCTGCCGTCGTAGTCGACGCTCAGCGTATGGCGGCCGGGCGCCAGCGGCCGGTCCGCGGTGAAGGTCAGGCGCTGCAGCCTGGCGTCCGCCGCCACAGTCGCCCTGGCGCCGTCCAGGGTCGCGCTTTTCACCGTCAGGCCGACCGCGTTGACGACGACGGTGGCGGTCGGCGCCAGCACCTCGAACTCCAGCACCGCCTTGCCGGCGAAGCGAAGGGCCTGGGCGTCGGGAACAATCGCGATGTCGTAGGCGAGCGCTCGGGTGTCGGCGGGCAGCACCTCGCGGGTCTCGGCCGGGGCCGCGGTCGCGGCCAGCGCGGGCAGGGCGGTCAGGGCCAGGACGGCGGAGGCGATCCCGGCGACGAGCGGCGAGCGAGACATCGGCGGGTTCCTGCGACGCGGAGAAACCCCCAGGCAATCACGCGCCTGCCGGCCGGTGCAAGCGCCGCGCGCTACTCGGCCATTTCCGGCAGCAGCCGGGCGAAATGGTCCTCCACCGCGCGGTAGCATTCGCAGGCCGAGCGTTCGAGGCCCGCCCGGTCGAGCACCTCGACCCGGCCGCGGCGATAGCGGATCAAGCCCTTGGCCTGCAGCGCCCGGCTGACCGCGGTGACCGAGGTGCGTTGGACGCCCAGCATTTCGGCCAGTGATTCCTGCGTCAGCAGGATGAGATGGTCGCCGGTGCGGTCGTGGGCGGCCAGCAGCCAGCGGCAGGCGCGCTCCTCGATATCGTGCAGGGCGTTGCAGGCGATGGACTGCATCAATTGGGCGACGACGGTGTCGGCGTAGCGGTCGAAGAGGTCGCCGACCGCCGGCGAGCGATTCTTGGCGTCTTCCAGCCGTGCGGTCTCGATGAGGAGCGCGGCGCCCGGCGCCTGGACCACGGCGCGCCCGAAGGCGGGCTTGGCCCCGGCGCTGACCAGTCCGCCGATGGCGCCCTCGCGCCCGACGGTCGCGGCTTCGATCTCACGCCCGCTGGAGGTGACCACCTGCAGCGAGGCCATGGTCACCCGGCAGGGGAAGTGCGTCATGGTGACGTCGTCGCCTGGTTCGAACAGCACCTGGCCGCGGCGCAGGGCGACGACCTTCAGGTGCGGCTCCAGCAGTCCGCGGTCGACGACGCGCAGGGCGGCCAGCAGCCGATTTCCCATCGGGTCGAATCGCGACCCGGCCGCCGATGATGTGCTTCGCGGCGGAGCGCGGTCAGTCATGGCTCGTGAACTCAAGGGCGTGGGCGCCGTCGCCAGGTGCAGCGTGATCCCTTCCGGACAGGCGGGCAATGCGCCGAGGCGACAAGCTCACGGTTCGATCACCGGCGCCCAACGGCTTCGCATACCGGATCGTCCAACCTTCCCGTCACGGATTTTCGTTGCGGCATGGCTGAGGCGTTCGCGAGATGCCCGACGTCACGCCCGGCGACGACCGGGCGGAGTCGAGTGGGGATCAGGGTTCCAACACGCTGACAGCAGGCGCGGGACGGCGTGCAAGCGCCACCGCTCATGTCTCGCCGTGCTCTGCCTGGCGTGGCGGAAACAGGATCGACGGAGCGGTGATGGACAGGGTTGCATTGGCCGGAGGCGTACTGACTCGTCGGCGTTTCTTCGAGCAGCTCATGGCGGCGGGCGGCGTGTCCCTCGCCATGGCCGGCATGGACGCCCTGGGGTTCGGGTTCGGATCCACGGCCCAGGCCGCCCCGCCCGCCCTGACCGGCGGCAAGAAGGCCAAGGTGGTGATCCTGGGCGCGGGCCTGGCGGGCATGACCTCGGCCTACGAACTCTCCAAGGCCGGCTATGAGGTGCAGGTTCTGGAAGCCCGCTCGTTCGCCGGCGGCCGCTGCCAGAGCGCCCGCAAAGGCTTCAGCCACACCGACCTGAACGGCAACAGCCAGACCTGCGAGTTCGACGAGGGGCTCTACATCAACCACGGCCCGTGGCGGATCCCGTATCACCACCGCTCGACCCTGCACTACACCAAGCTGTTTGGCGTCCAGCTCGAGAGCTTCGTCAACGACAACGACGCCTCCTACGTCTATTTCGAAAAGGGCTCAGGCCCGCTGGCCGGCAAGCCGATCCGCAAGGGCGAGATCGCCGCCGACACCCGCGGCTACGCCGCCGAACTGCTGGCCAAGGTGGCCGCCAAGGGCGACCTCGACGCCGCCCTGACTTCCGCCGACCGCGAGAAGTTCATCGCCTATGTCGTCCGCGAGGGCCGGCTCTCGAAGAAGGACATGACCTATGTCGGGACGGAGGGCCGCGGCTTCGCGGTCCATCCGGGCGCCGGGACCGATCCGGGACCGGGCAAGCCCTCGGTCCCCTACAAGCTGACCGACATCCTCGACTCCGGAACCTGGCGGGTGCTGTCGTCGGTGACCGAGTTCGAGCAGCAGCGGACGATGCTGCAGCCGGTGGGCGGGATGGACCAGCTGGCCAAGGGCTTCGAGCGCGCGGTCGGGCCGATGATCAAATATTCGACTCTCGTCGAGAAGATTCAGCAGGGCCCCAAGGGTGTGACGGTCGCCTACAAGGACGCCGCCGGGAAGCCCGGGGTGGTCGAGGCCGACTACTGCATCTGCACCATTCCGCTGTCGGTGCTGAAGAACATCGACATGCAGGTGTCCAGGTCCTTCAAGGCCGCCATGTCCGGCGCGTCCTACGCGGTGGTCAACAAGATCGGCCTGCAGATGAAGCGGCGGTTCTGGGAAGAGGACCACCACATCTATGGCGGCCACATCTACAACGACATCCCGGGCGTCAACACGATCTCGCTGCCATCCACCGGCTGGCAGAGCCAGAAGGGGGTGCTGCTGGGCTACTACGCCTTCGGGGCCGAGGCCGCGAAGGTCAGCGCCAAGACCCCGGCCGACCGGGCGGCCTTCGCGGTCGCCGCTGGCCAGAAGATCTTCCCGCAGTACGCCGAGAGCTTCGAGAACGCCTTCTCCTTCTCCTGGCACCTGGCCGAGCACAATCTCGGCGGCTGGGCCGAATGGAGCGAGGAGGGACGGGCCAAGGACTACCCGGTCCTCACCGAGCCGGACGGCCGCATCTACTTGGCCGGCGAGCACCTGAGCTATCTGGGCGGCTGGCAGGCCGGGGCGATCGAATCGGCGTGGCAGCAGGTCGGGCGGCTCCATGCACGTGTTCAGGCGGCCTGAAACCATTGCAACGACAGGGCATTCGATGATCAAGCTTTCGTTCCTGGCCGCGGCGGCCTTCGCCGTGGCTGCTCCGGCGCTCGCCGCCCCGCCGCCGTTCCAGCAGTTCAACGACACCTGTTCGCCCTGTCACCAGCGCAACGGCGTGGGGGTGAAGGGCGCGTTCCCGGCGCTGGCTGGCAATCCGTTCGTCCAGGGCGACGGCGTCGCGGTGGCCAAGGTGGTGCTGAACGGCCGGGCCGGCATGCCTTCCTTCAAGGATGACCTCAGCGACGCCGAACTCGCCACCATCCTCACCTATGTGCGGACCTCCTGGGGCAACAAGGGCAAGGCGGTCACCCCGGCCATGGTCGCCACGGCCCGCGCCGGCAAGGTGCAGAACGTCCGCGGGCTGCAGGCGCACTGACGGGGAACCCTGGCCGTCCTGGCCGCGCTTCCCAGGAAAGCCAGGCGAGGACCCCCATGACCGATCACAACATCTACAAAGTCGTCGAACTCGTCGGCTCTTCGGAAACGAGCATCGAGGATGCGATCCAGGCGGCGGTCACGCGCGCCAGCGCGACCTTGCGAAAGCTGCGCTGGTTCGAGGTCATGCAGACCCGCGGACATCTTGAGGACGGCAAGATCGCTCACTACCAGGTGACCCTGAAGGTGGGCTTCACCCTCGACGAGGGGTGAGGCGTCAGCCCATCCGGGCCAGGGCTTCGTCCAGAAAGGCGCGCTGGCCGGCGTCAGACCAGGAGCCCGGCGCTACGCTCCGGCATGGGATTGCGGCGCCCTAACGGCCCGGCTCCACCAGGATCTTCACGTGGGCCTCGGGGTCGCGCAGGGCGACGAAGGCCGCGGCGACTTCGTCCAGCCCCACCTTGCCCGTCACCAGGCCCTCGGTGACGATCCGGCCCTCGGCCAGGTCGGTCAGGGTCGCGGCGAACTCCGCCGGGGTGTAGGCGAACACGAAGGTCAGCTCGATCTCCTTGGTGACGGCTATCGCGGGCTCGATCCTGTCGGTCTCCATGCAGACGCCGGCCACGACGATCTGGGCGCCCGTGGGCGCCGCCTCGATCAGGCTCTGCAGGACGCCAGGCGAGCCCACGCACTCGAAGATCACCGGCCGCCCGAAGCGCTTGCCCATCGTCTGCATCATGCTCTGCGCGGCCCGCGACCGGGGGACGCCGAAGTCTTCCCACCGCATGTGCGGGCTTTCCTTGGCCGGATCGATGATCACGTCCGCGCCCAAGGTCTCGGCCGCCGCCCTGCGGCGAGGCGAGAAGTCGGCGGCGATCACCGGGCCGTGGCCGCGGGCCTTCAACGCGGCGATCACCGCCAGGCCCACGGGTCCGCAGCCGATCACCATGCAGACGGAGTCGGAATCCAGCCGCGCCTTGGCGACCGCGTGCGCGCCCACGGCGAAGGGCTCGGTGAGGGCTGCGATGTCCGTGGCCAGGCCGTTGGGGACCTCGAGCACCAGGGCTTCGGTCAGCAGGATGCGCTCGGCGAAGCCGCCGGGCAGGCGGTTGGAGTAGCCGAGGGACTCCATGCCGCCGGGCGTCATGGTGACGGGCACGCTGACCACGCGGGTCCCGGCCTTGAGCCCGCGCGTCGCGCCGCGGCCGCTCTCCAGGATTTCGCCGCAGAACTCGTGGCCGAACACCGTGTCGGCGCTGGGATCGAAGTCCCCGCCGCCGCCGCCGCGACGGCTGAGGTCGATTATCCGCTCCATGTGGTGCAGGGCGTGCAGGTCCGAACCGCAGATGCCGCAGGCCAGCGTCTTGACCAGGACCTGGCCCTCGCCCGGGGTCAGCTCGGCGATCTCGTCGCAGACCAGTTGCTTGTTGCGTCGAATGACGGCGCGCATGGCTCTCCTCCCTGGACCCGCCTTGCAGCGGCTTTCCTAATCCCCTAACCCTCCCGCCTCGGAATCGATAGACCGCAACGAACGGGGAGCTTCATGAGCCTCGCCTTCCTCTTCCCCGGCCAGGGCAGCCAGACCGTCGGCATGGGCGCCGACCTGGCCGAGTCCTTCGCCAGCGCCCGCGAGGTTTTCCAGGAAGTCGACGACGCGCTCGGCCAGAACCTGTCGCGGCTGATGCGCGAGGGTCCCGAGGGCGACCTGACCCTGACGGAGAACGCCCAGCCGGCGCTGATGGCGGTGAGCCTGGCGGTCATGCGCACCCTGGCGCGCGAGTTCGGCCTGGCCGTCGAGAAGGCCGCCTTCGTCGCCGGCCACAGCCTGGGCGAATACTCCGCCTTGGCCGCCGCCGGCGCGATCAGTTTGGCCGACACCGCCCGCCTGCTGAGGCTGCGCGGCCAGGCCATGCAGCGCGCAGTTCCGGTGGGCGAGGGGGCGATGGCCTCGCTGATCGGCCCCAAGACCGACGTGGCGCTGGCCGAACAGGCCGCCGCCGCCGGCGCCGAGGTCGGCGTCTGCGTCGTCGCCAACGACAACAACCAGGGCAATGTGGTGATCTCCGGGGCCAAGGCCGCCGTGGACAAGGCCATCGAGGCGGCCAAGGCGCTCGGCGCGCGGGCGATCCCGCTGAACGTCTCGGCGCCCTTCCATTGCCCGCTTATGCAGCCGGCGGCCGACGAGATGGCCCGCGCCCTGGCGCAGGCCACGATCATCGCGCCCCGCACGCCGCTGGTCGCCAACGTCACCGCGCGCCCGGTGCTCGACGCCGAGGAGATCCGCCGCCTGCTGGTCGAGCAGGTCACCGGCCGGGTCCGCTGGCGCGAGAGCATGCTGTGGCTGGTGGAGGAGGGGGGCGTCACCCGCTTCGCCGAGGCCGGCGCCGGCAAGGTGCTGTCGGGCATGGCCAAGCGCATCGTCCCGGACGCCGAGGCCACGCCGCTGAACACCCCCGCAGACCTCGAAGCCTTCGCAAAGAGCCTCTGACATGTTCGACCTGACCGGGAAGACCGCGCTCGTCACCGGCGCCACCGGCGGCATCGGCGCCGAGATCGCCAAGGCCCTCCACGCCCAGGGCGCGCACGTCGTCCTTTCCGGCACCCGCGAGGCGGTGCTGCAGGACCTGGCCCGACAGCTGGGCGAGCGGACCTCCGTCGCGCCCGCCAACCTGTCCGACGCCGCCGCGGTCGACGGCCTGATCGCCGCGGCCGAGGCCGCCTGCGGCGCGGGCGTCGACATCCTGGTCGCCAACGCCGGCGTCACCAGGGACGGCCTCCTGCTGCGGATGAAGGACGAAGACTGGGAGCAGGTGCTCAAGGTCAACCTGGAGAGCTACTTCCGGCTCAGCCGCGCGGCGCTTCGGGGCATGATGAAGCGCCGGGCCGGGCGAATCATCGGCATCACCTCGGTGGTCGGCGTGACCGGCAATCCGGGCCAGTCGAACTACGCCGCCTCCAAGGCCGGGATGATCGGCTTCTCCAAGGCCCTGGCCCAGGAAGTCGCCAGCCGCAACGTCACCGTCAACTGCGTCGCCCCCGGCTTCATCGAGAGCCCGATGACCCAGGCGCTGAACGAGGCCCAGAAGGCCCAGATCCTCACCACCATCCCTGCCGGCCGGCTGGGCGGCGGGAACGATGTGGCCGCAGCCTGCGTCTATCTCGCCAGCGACGAGGCGGCCTACGTCACCGGACAGACCCTGCACGTCAATGGCGGCATGGCCATGATCTGACCGGCTGGCGGCGCGCTGGCCTCCTCCAAAGGAACATGCTAACGCGGCTCCGAAGGGACGATCCAAGGGGGGCAAGAGCCGGCCCGGCCGATCGCAAACCCAGGCTCCGCAACGGCTGCAAGCATCCAAGTTGTTACGGATTCAACACTGAACGTGAGGGACTAACCGAATGTCCGACATCCTCGAGCGGGTTCGTAAGATTGTCATCGAACACCTTGACGCCGATCCGGAGAAAGTGACCGAGAAGGCGAGCTTCATTGACGACCTCGGCGCCGACAGCCTCGACAACGTCGAACTGGTCATGGCCTTCGAAGAGGAGTTCGATATCGAAATCCCCGACGACGCCGCCGAACACATCCAGACCGTGGGCGACGCGGTGAAGTTCATTCAGGAGCGCCTCGGCGCTTAAGGCGCTGTAATCGCTGAAACTTTGACCGCCGTGTGCTGAAGGGGCTTGCGTCCCGAGGCCGCGGCGGTCTTCGTATGCGCTTGGCGTGGAGCTTGAGAATCGATGCGTCGTGTCGTCGTCACCGGCATTGGCCTTTTGACCCCCCTGGGCCAGGGGACCGAGTTGAGCTGGCAGGGCGTCCTGGCCGGCAAGTCGGGCGCTGGCCGCATCACCACCTTTGATCCGACCGACTACGCCTGCCAGGTGGCCTGCGAGGTTCCGCGCGTCGACGGGCGCGGCGGCGGCGGGCCGGACGTTCCGGGCTCCTTCGACCCCGACCTGACGATGAGTCCCAAGGAGCAGCGGCGGGTCGACGACTTCATCCTCTATGCGATGGCCGCGGCTGACGAAGCCGTGAAGGACTCGGGCTGGGCGCCGGAAACCGACGAGGATCGCGAGCGGACGGGCGTGATCCTGGGCTCCGGCATCGGCGGCCTGGCGACCATTGAGAAGACCAGCATCGAGCTGTACGAGAAGGGCCCCCGCAAGGTCAGCCCGTTCTTCATCCCCTCGGCGCTGATCAACCTGGCGAGCGGCCAGGTCTCGATCCGCTACGGCTTCCGGGGTCCGAACCACTCGGTGGTCACGGCCTGCGCCACCGGAGCCCACGCCATCGGCGACGCCGCCCGGCTGATCAAGTACGGCGACGCCGACGTGATGCTGGCCGGCGGGGCGGAGGCGGCCATCTGTCCGGTGGGCATCGCCGGCTTCATCGCCTGCCGCGCCATGGCCACGGCCTTCAACGACGCCCCCGAAAAGGCCAGCCGCCCCTACGACAAGGACCGCGACGGCTTCGTCATGGGCGAGGGCGCGGGCGTGCTGATGCTGGAAGAGTACGAACACGCCAAGGCCCGCGGCGCGAAGATCTACGCCGAGGTGGCGGGCTATGGCCTGTCGGGCGACGCCTACCACATCACCGCCCCGGTCGAGGACGGCGACGGCGGCTTCCGCGCCATGAAGGCGGCCCTGAAGGACGCCGGGGTCACCCCCGACCAGATCGACTACATCAACGCCCACGGCACCTCGACCATGGCCGACGGCATCGAGCTGGGCGCCGTCGAGCGGCTGCTGGGCGAGGCGGCCGGCAAGGCGACCATGTCGTCCACCAAGTCCATGACCGGGCACCTGCTGGGCGCGGCCGGCGCCATCGAGGCGATCTTCTCGATCCTGGCGATCCGCGACCAGATCGCCCCGCCCACGATCAACCTGGACAATCCAGACGTCGAGACCGTCATCGACCTCGTGCCCAACAAGGCCAAGCCGATGAAGATTGACGTCGTGGTCTCCAACAGCTTCGGGTTCGGCGGCACCAACGCGTCCGTGGTCTTCAAGAAAGTCCTGTGAGTCGGCCGCCGCGATCCCGGTCCGGCGGCCTCACCCCCTTGCGCAGGCTGGTGATCAGCCTGGGCAGCGCGGCGGCGACCATCGCCGCCGTGGCCGTCCTGGCGCTGGTCTGGGCCGTCTGGTCCTACCAGGGCCCCGGCCCGGCGGCGAAGAGCGGCGAGGCCACCACGGTGCTGCTGCGCAAGGGCGCCAGCCTGCCGGAGATCGCCAACGACCTGCAACGGGCGGGCGTGGTGCGTTCGGCCCCGGTGTTCGTCACCGCCGCCCAGGTGACGGGGGCGGCGCGCGCCCTGAAGGCCGGTGAATACCGCATCGCCAGCCGTGCTTCGATGGCCCGCATCCTGGCCGACATCCGCGCCGGCGACGTGGTGCGCCACTTCATCACCATCCCGGAGGGCATGACCTCGGAGATGGCCGCCGAGGTGCTGTCGCGCTCGCCGGTGCTGTCGGGGGTCGCGCCGGCCCCGCCCGAAGGCGCCATCCTGCCCGAGACCTACCAGGTCGAGCGGGGCGACGACCGGGCCGGCGTGCTCAAGCGGATGATGGACGCCCGCGACGACCTGCTGGCGCAGCTGTGGATGAAGCGCGCCCAGGGCCTGCCGTTCCAGAGCCCGGAGGAGGCGGTGACGCTCGCCTCGATCGTCGAGAAGGAGACCGCTGTCCCCGCCGAGCGGCCGCGGGTGGCGGCGGTGTTCGTCAACCGGCTGAAGACCGGTATGCGGCTGGAGAGCGACCCGACCATCATCTACGGCCTGACCGGCGGGCGGCCCCTAGGCCGTGGCATCCGCCTGTCGGAGCTGACCAGCGCCACTCCCTACAACACCTACATGATCGACGGCTTGCCGCCGACGCCGATCGCCAATCCGGGCCGCGAATCGCTGGCCGCGGTGCTGGACCCGGCCAAGACCGGCGATCTGTTCTTCGTCGCCGACGGCACGGGCGGGCACGTGTTCGCCACGACCTATGCCGAGCACGCGCAAAACGTCGCCAAATGGCGCGCGGCGGAGAAGGCCAGGGCGGCTGAAGCGGCGGGTGTGGGCAAGTGAGCGGAGCTTCATAATGCCCCTGTCCGGCATGACGGGATTCGGGCGGGCCGAGGGCGCGGCGCACGACTGGACGTGGGCGGTGGAGGCGCGTTCGGTCAATGGGCGCAACCTGGAGGTCCGGTTCCGCGGGCCGCCGGGGTTCGACGGCCTGGAACGGGCCGCCCGCGAGGGCGCGCAGGCGCGCTTCCAGCGGGGGCAGGTGACCGTCGGCGTCACCGCCAAGCGCGCCGAGGGCGCAGGCGCCGTGCGGATCAATCTGGAGCAGCTGGAACGCTATCTCTCCGCCGGTCAGCCCTATGTGGCGACGGGGCTGGCGACGGCGCCGCGGCTGGACGGCCTGCTGGCCCTGCGCGGGGTGATCGAGGCCGACGCCGGGGTGGACGATCCCGAAGCCCTGGCGCAGGTCGAGGCGGCCATGGCCGCGTCCCTGGCCGCGGCGCTGGACGCCATGCTGGCCGCCCGGCGCGAGGAAGGCGCCCAACTCGCCGTCGTGCTGGCGGGCCTGACCGACAAGATCGCCGCTCTGGTGGTGGACGCCGAGACGCTGGCCGCCGGTCAGCCCGGCGCCATCAAGGCCCGTTTCGAGGCCCGCATGGCCGAGTTGCTGGGCGAGGCCGTCCCCGTCGACCGGATCGTCGCCGAGGCCGCCGCCATGGCGGTGAAGGCCGACGTGCGTGAGGAGCTGGACCGGCTGGCCGGCCATGTGGACGCCGCGCGCGGCCTGCTGGCCGGCGAGGGCGGGGTCGGCCGGCGGCTGGACTTCCTCACCCAGGAATTCATGCGCGAGGCCAACACCCTGTGCTCCAAGTCGGCCCTGGGCCCGCTCACGGCCGTGGGCCTGGACCTGAAGGCCACCATCGAGCAGTTCCGCGAGCAGGTGCAGAATGTGGAGTGAGGCGCCTCCCCCATGACCCCGACCCATCCCGAGCGCGCGCGGCGCGGCCTGATGCTGCTGATCTCCAGCCCCTCGGGGGCGGGAAAAACCTCGCTGTCGCGGCGGCTGGTGGCCGACCATGCGGAGATGGAGCTGTCGATCTCGGCGACCACGCGCGCGCCGCGGCCCGGCGAGGAGCATGGGCGGGAATATGTCTTCGTCGACCGGGCGGAGTTCGACCGGATGGCCCAGGGCGGCGAGTTCCTGGAGTGGGCCAATGTCCACGAGCACCGCTACGGCAGCCCGCGCGGCCCGATCATGGCCGCGCTCGAGGCCGGCAAGGACGTGCTGTTCGACATCGACTGGCAGGGCGCCAGGCAGATCGCCGACCAGGCGCCGGACGACGCGGTGCGGGTGTTCATCCTGCCGCCGTCCATGGCCGAGCTGTCGCGGCGGCTGCACGCGCGCGCCCAGGACCACGAGGACGTCATCCAGCGCCGCCTGGGCCGGGCCTATGACGAGATCGCCCAGTGGGGGCAGTACGACTATGTGATCCTCAACGAGGACTACGACCGCGCCTATGCGGAGCTGGCCCACATCTACCATGCCGAACGGCTGAAGCCGGCCCGCAACGGCTGGGTGAACGGGTTCGTCCAGGGGCTGCTGGACGAGCGGCTGTAGGGCAGGGGCGAGCCCTACCGCCCCAGCCGGTTGCGGGCGGCGGCCGAGACGATGAGGCCGAACGCCCCCATGGCCGCCAGGTTCAGGGCGAAGGTCTTGGGCGAGAAGTTGGGGAACCGGCCCACCGCCGAGAACGGCACGACCAGGTAGTTCATGACCAGGAAGATCCCCAGGCCATAGGCCAGGCCCGCGGCGATCCAGTGGCGGCGCAGCCGGTGGGCGCGCAGGGCGGCGGCGGTGAAGATGGCGGCGATCACCAGCGACATCGCCCACTGCAGGATCATGCCGTAGGCCGCCGAGCCGGCGCCGCCCTCGAACGAAGCCTTGCCCAGCAGGCCGCTGGCGATGAACTGCAGGATGAAGACCGGGTCCCGGCCGCTGATCAGCACCGCCGCGCCGATATCCAGCGTACCCGCTGTCAGCCCGCCCATGGCGATGGCCGCGAGCACGTCGCCGGGTTCGTTGGTGTGGCTCATGGCCGCCCCCTGTCCCATCTTCAAAAGCTCAGCGCGTGACCGGGGCCTTCAGCTTCCTATGCGCCAGCCGACATTGGCGGCCAGGTCCTGGAAGAAGGCCGATTCGTAGGCGTCCTCCGGCGCCTCGCGGACCCTGGCGTCCAGCCAGCGGGCGTCGTCGCCGACCAGGATCCGCCAGCGGTCGGCGCGGACGCCGTCGAGGATGATGGTTGCGGCCTGGGCCGCGGTGGTCGGCGCCTCCTCGAGGAAGCGGCGGTGCTGTTCGGCGGCCAGGGCCTGTATCACCTCGTCGGTGAGCCGGGCGGCGTCCACGCCCGAGGCGGCGATGCGCTCGCGGGCGTAGGCGAGGTCGTCGGTCGACAGGGTGTCGGCCTCGCTGCCGGTCAGCACCTTGCGGGAATTGGCGATGATGGAGGTGCCGATGTGGCCGGGCATGACCACCGAGCACTTCACGTGCGGGGCGTTGAGGCGCAGGTCGGTGATCAGCGCCTCGGTGAAGCCCTTCACCGCGAACTTGGCCGCGGCATAGGCGGTGTGGGCGACCTGGGGCCCAAGGCTCGCCCAGAAGCCGTTGACGCTGGAGGTGTTGACGATGCGGGCCTCGTCGGCGGCCATCAGCATCGGCAGGAAGGCGCGGACGCCGTGATAGACCCCGCCCCAGCAGACATTGAAGGTCTTCTCCCACTGGGCGCGGTCGTCGACGATCATGCTGCCGCCGCCGGCGATGCCGGCGTTGTTGAACAGCAGGTGGATCTTGTCGGTGTCGTGCTGGGCCGCCACCTCGCGCGCGAAGCGCTGGACCTGGGCCTCGTCGGACACGTCGGCGAGATGGGCGGTTATCTTCGCGCCCTGGGGCGGGCGGGCGGCCTCGCACAGCGCGATGGTCTCGGCCATGTTGGCGGCGGAGACGTCGCACATGGCGACGCTGCAGCCCTCGGCCATCAGCTGGCGGGCGAGCTCGCGACCCATGCCTGTGCCGCCGCCGGTGATCACGGCGATCCTGCCCGCGAAGTCCTTCATGCGCCGTCACCAATCATCTCTGTCAGTCGGGGCATGTTGGACCCCGCGGGGCCCCGGCCTCAACCCTTGACGTCGATCTCGGGCCGGTCGGCGCCGTCGGAGAGTTCCTCGCGCCAGCGGCCATGCTCGTCCTCGTAGACGATGCCGGTGGTGACGCCTGGCCGGGCCTGTTCGCGGGCGGCGCGGTTGGCGGCCCGGCGGGCGGCGTCGCGGGAGGGGAAGGTCTCGGAGAAGACCTGGCCGACCATATAGGCCCAGCCGCCGTCGTGCGGGACGATCCGATAGGTGATGTGGGTCATGGCGCGTCCTTTCACCGGGAGCGCGCCGCGCAGGGGGGCCGCTCGCCCGTGTGGCGAACAGCTTGCCGCTGCGCCGCGGAGAAAAACAACCTATGGCAGATTGCCGCAGCCGGCGGTGGTGGGCGGCGGCGCCCCCGGCGCGGACCGTCAGCGCGCGGCGACAGCGCGGGCGAGCGCCAGGAACTCGTCTATGGCCAGGGTCTCGGCGCGGCGTTGGGCGTCCAGACCGACAGCCTGGCAGAGCGCCTCGCCGCCCAGGGGCTTGAGACTGGCGCGCAGCATCTTGCGGCGCTGGCCGAAGGCCGCGGCGGTGACCTGCTGGAGGGCGTCGAGCAGGGCTTGGGGCGGGCGCGTCGCGTGGGGGACCAGGCGGACCACGGCGGAGGCGACCTTGGGCGGCGGGGTGAAGGCGCGGGCCGGGACGTCCATGACCAGACGCGCGTCGCTGATCGCCTGGGCGATGACGGCCAGCCGCCCATAGGCTTCGGAGCCTGGCTCGGCGACGATGCGCTCAGCCACTTCCTTCTGGAACATCAAGGTCATGGACGAAGGTGTGAAGGCGCCCGTGAGCCATTTGATCAGCAGCGGCGTGCCGACATTGTAGGGCAGGTTGGCGACGATGGCGGCGGGGCGGCCCTCGGCGACGGCGGCCTCGTCGGTGAGCAGGGCGTCCTCGTGGCGGATGGTGAGCGCGCCCGCCGCGGCGACCGCCAGCTCGGCCAGCAGGGGGAGGAAGCGCGCGTCCTTCTCCACCGCCACCACGACGGCGCCGGTCTCCAGCAGGGCGCGGGTCAGGCCGCCGGGGCCGGGGCCCACCTCGATCACCCGGTCGCCGGCGCCGACCTCGGCGAGGCGGGCGATCTTGCGGGTGATGTTGAGGTCCAGCAGGAAATGCTGGCCCAGGCTCTTGCGCGCCAGCAGGCCGTGGGCGTCGAGGCTGGCGCGCAGGGGGGCGAGGTCGGCGAGGGCGGGGCCCATCAGGCGCCGCGTCGCCGGGCGATGGCGTCGGCCATGCGCAGCGCGGCGACCAGGCTGTCGGGACGGGCCTGGCCACGGCCGGCGATGTCGTAGGCGGTGCCATGGTCGGGGGAGGTGCGCACGATCGGCAGGCCGAGCGTCACGTTCACCCCGCCCCAGAAGTCGAGCATCTTCACCGGGATCAGCGCCTGGTCGTGATAGAGGCAGAGCGCGGCGTCATAGCGGGCGCGGGCCTCGGGCGGGAACAGGCTGTCGGCGGGCCAGGGGCCGGTGGCGTCCACCCCCAGGTCGCGCAGGGCGCGGATGGCCGGCGCGACGATCTCCACCTCCTCGCGGCCGATGGCGCCGGATTCGCCGGCGTGGGGGTTTAGCCCGGCGACGGCCAGGCGGGGCGCCTCGACGCCGAAGTCACGGCGCAGGGCCTGGGCGGTGACCAGGCCCGCATTGACGATCCGCTCGACGCTGAGGGCGGCCGAGACCTTGGCGAGCGGCTCGTGGACGGTGACCAGGGTGGTGCGCAAGCCCTCCACCGCCAGCATCATGATCGGGCCGCGCGCGCCGTCGTAGCGGGCCGCGGCGGTGAGTTCGCCGAGGAACTCGGTGTGGCCCGGGAAGGCGAAGCCCGCCTCATAGAGCGGGGCCTTGGAGATCGGCGCGGTGACCACCGCCGAGACCGCGCCCGACAGCGCCAGCCCGACGGCGGTCTCGATCCAGCGGACGATGGACGGGCCCGCCAGCGGCGAGGGCTGGCCGGCGACCACCGGCGCGCGCAAGGGGAAGTCGAGCACCGGCAGGGCCTGGGAGAAGACGCGCGGCGCCTCGTCGGGATTGATCACCCGGCGGACGATGGCCCCGCCGGAGCCGGAGGCCGAGGCCAGCGACTGGAAGTCGCCCACCACCACGAAGGCCGGACCCGTCTCGCGCAGCGCCGCCCAGGCCTTGACCACGATCTCGGGGCCAATCCCCGCCGGGTCGCCGAGCGTGAGCGCGAGAGGTCCGTTCTTCACCGTGTCTCGATCGTGGCCGAATTCCGCAGATCGCGCATGTAGCGCTTGGACACCATGCTGAGCTGCTGGGCGAACAGCCGGGTTTCGATCTGGTCGCGGGCGACGGGCTCGGTCCCGCCCGCGCGCTTGGCGCAGACCGCCACCAGGTGGAGCCCGGCGCTGGTGCGGATGGGCGCGGAGAGTTCGCCCGGCTTCAAGGTCTCGGCGGCCTCGCGGAAGGCCGGGGCCAGGTCCTTGATCTCCGCTTCGCCCAGGTCGCCGGCGACCACGCCATCGGCCTTGGCCGCGGCGGCTTCAAGGTTGTCGCAGCTGGTGATGGCGGGGCGCAGGGCCTCGAGCTTGGCGCGGGCGGCTTCCAGCTGGGCGGCGTCGGCGCCGGCCGGCAGGGCCACGGCGGCCTGCTTGAGGTGGACCAGGGTGACGCCCCCGCCCGAGCGCTTGTCGCGCAGGTAGACGATGTAGACGCCGTCGCGCACCGGGATTGGCTGAGAGAGCTGGCCGGGACGCATCTGGGCCAGCGCCTGGTCGACCGCGGGGGCCATCTCGCCGGCGCTGACCCAGCCGGCGTCGCCGCCGGTGGCCGCGGTCGGCGAGGCGGAGAACTGGCGGGCGACGGCGGCGAAGGGCGCACCCTGCTGCATCTGGGCAACCAGCTGGGCCGCGCCCTGCTGGGCCTGCTCCATGCCGCCGACGCGGGCGGCGTCGATGAACACTTCGCTGACCTGGAACTGGGCCTTGTTGGCCGCGGCCGCGACCTGTTGCTGGACCGCAGTGATCTGGTCCTCGCCGATCCGCAGGCGAGAGCCGTAGCGGCCGCGGATCCAGCGCTGCCACGAGGTCTGGGCGCGGACCTGTTCGCGCAGGCTGCCATAGACGCCCTGGGACTTCAGCATGCCGGCGAACTGGTCGAGGGTCATATTGTTGCCGCGCGCCATCTCGGCGAGTTCCTCGTCGACGTCCTTGTCGGTGGCGACGATCTCGAACTTTTGCGTCTTTTCCTGGTGGCGCAGCTCCTGGATCTGCAGCCGTTCGTCGACCAGGGAGACCAGCGCCTCGCGCTGAAACTGCGGCAGGTTCTGCTGGGTCGGCTGGACCCCGGAGGTGGCGATCAGCAGCCGCATCCGCTGGGCCAGGTCATAGGTGGAAATGATGTTGTCGTTGACGATCGCGGCCACCGACTCCGACAGGCCCGGCGGCGGCCCGGCCGGCGCCTCCGCCGCGATGGACTTGGTCTGGGCGTCCTGGGCCTGGGCGGCGATCGGGGCGATGGCGCAGGCCGCCGCAGCCGCCAGGAGCAGCCCGCGAGCCGCGAGGCCCGAGACTTTGCACGCGCTCGACATGGGTGAGGTCATTCCTTGAACACGGCTCTTCGAGCCGCTGATTTTAATCGGCATTTTATGGTTCGCCCAATGTGGCGAGCGTGAGGCGGACGCCGATGCTGTCGGAGGGGCCGAGCCGCCCCAGGATGATGTCCTCGCGCCGGTAGATGACGTCCAGGCGCACGCAGTCGTCCTTGTAGTAGACGCCCAGGTCGCGGATCACCCAGGCGTCCTGCACCAGGTCGCGGTTGCCATAGGCGGTGACGCCCCAGTGCTTGGTCAGCAGAATCTCGCCGCCCAGGTCCAGGTTCTCGCGCTTGGCTCCGTTGATGTCGGTGCTGTCGGTCAGGTAGCGCACATAGCCCGAGCCACGGCGGTTGGCGACGTTGGCCCCGAACTCGGCGCGGCGGACCTCGAAAGTGTCGTTGTCCAGCCGGGCGCGGCCGAAGAACGACAGGCCCCGAATCGGTTGAGCGTCGCCCGCGACGATCCAGTCGGAGGCCCGGGTGCTGAGGCCGGTGCGCTCGGCGAAGATGTCGTTGGCTTCGGTGCGGTAGCTGCGCCCCACCAGCAGGCTGGCGCGGCGGCCGTCGTCCCACAGCACCGAGGCGCGGCCGGCGGTGTTGAGCCGCACGCCGTCCTCGTAGCGATCGAAGCCCGGGAACTTGTTGGCGCGGAAGAGCGTGGTCTCGTCGAACTCGAAGGCCAGGCTGTCCTCGTTGAGGTAGATCGGCTGGCCCGTGGAATCGACGCCGACGACGATCTGCTTGGCGTCGGGCGAGGCGGCGATCTGCAGCAGGGGTTCGAGCACCACGGTGGCGTCGCCCACGCGGCGGAACACGGGCCAGGAAATGTCCGCCCCGGCGACGGCCAGGGCGCGCGAAATGCCCTTGTTCCCCCCGCGGCCCGGAAGATCGGACAGGCTGTAGGCGTCGGCGCGCGCCACCACGAAGGGTTCGATGCGCAGGCCGGCGCCGGAGGTCCAGGAGGTGCGCCAGTCGAGTTCGCCGGTGGCGCGGCGGCTGTCGAGGCCGGCGGCGCGCGCGCCCGGAAGGTCGTCCACGGCCTGTTCGCGGGTCAGCGCCACGGCCGAGGCCCGCACGCGCAGGCGCCCGCCGAGCACGCCGGAGGCCGGTTCCCAGTGCGACTCCACCAGGGGGGCGACGACCGGGAAGGTGCGATCGTTGTCGGTGGGGCGCAGGCCCTGGATGCTGAAGGCGGCGGTGGAGAAATAGGACCGCTCGTCCTGCCGCACCGCATAGACCTGGCTGATCAGCCGGCGGTCGTCGGCGACATAGGGGCCGCGCGATTCGTAGACCTTGCCGATCTCGTACTTGTCGAAAATGTAGTCTTCCGAGGCTCGCTCCGCGGTGAAGCCCCAGAGCCACTTGTCATTCACCCGGAAGGCGCCGCGAGCCAGGACGTAGCTGCGCGAGGTGTCGTCGCCGAACTGCCGACCCTTGGAATCGAAGTCCTGGTCGAAGGTGTAGCCGAACCGCACGTCCACATCGCCGGAGTAGAATTTCTTGCGATAGTGGCCGTTCAGGAACGGATTAACTTTCGTGTTGATCTGGGGACTTAGCGTGATGTCCGAAGACGGCGAGATAATCTGGAGATAGGGCTGCTCGTAGGAGAATCCCCGCCGGTCGGAGACCGAGACGTCCGGGGTCAGGAAACCGGAGCTGCGGCCCGCCTGGGGGTCGGCGTGCCAGAACACCGGCAGGTACATCGCGGGTGCGCCGTACACCTGGATCACGGCGTTGCGGTAGTAGACCAGGCGGCGCTTCTTGTCCTGGACCACCCGGTCGGCCTTGATCGACCAGGTGGGCTTCTTGGGCGAGCCGTTTTTCGCGCAGATCTCACACGGGGTGTAGATGGCGCGGTTCAACTCGTTGATGTCTTCGGACCGGCGCACGGCCGAGGCCGCGGCGATCTTGACGGGGCCCTGCAGGCGGGCGGCGAAGCCCAGGGCGACGCCGGCCTTCATGTCGTCGTCGAGCACCAGGTGGTCGGCGAACTCCACCGTACCGTCGGGATTGATGATCTGGATGTCGCCCTTGGCGGTCATCACTCCGCGGGCCTCGTCGTAGACGATCTCCTGGGCGCGCAGGGTGCGGTTGTTATAGCGCATCTCCACGTCGCCGCGGGCGGTGGAGACCTTGTGCTCGTCGTCACGGATGACGAGGTCGGCCTCCATGTAGAGTTCGTCGCGCTGCAGGCCGTCGACCGGCGGGGCCGCCTTTGCGGGCGTCTGGGCGTGCGCATGGGTCGCGGCGAGCACCACGAAGGCCACCCCCGCGAGCAGGCCGCGCTTGGCCGAGGCTGAACGCCGACCTGAACTCATCAACCCTGGATTCCCTTTTCCCGGCGTGCGCCAGGGGATGGATAACCGCCCACGCGGCGGATTCAACCGTCTTCGGTGTAGCAGAGCAGCGTCAGGCCCGACAGCAGCGCTACGAGCGGCGGCGCCCAGGCCGCCGCGAGGAGGGGGATAATGTCGGCGCCGGCCAGTGCGGCGGAGAATTCGTTGAAGAAGAAGAACACGAATCCCAGGGCCACGCCGGCCCCGGCCAGGCCCGCGAGACCGCCCAGCCGGGCCAGGCGCAGGGAGAATGCGGCCGCCAGGATCGACATGGCCGCGAACAACAGCGGCGTGGCCAGCAGCTGATGGAATCGCAGCCGATAGCCCGCGGCGCTGAAACCCGCCTGCTCGGTGAGGCGGATCGCCGCCGGCAACCGCCAGAAGGCGATGGCCTCGGGCGAGGCGAACCGTTCCATGGCGGCCTCCGAATCAAGGGTCGAGCGGATCGACAGGCTGTCGGAGCGCACCGAGCTTTCGCCGGCGCTGGCCTCGCGCACATTGGTCAGGCGCCAGAACCCGGGCATCAGGCGCGCCTCAGCCGCCTCCAGCCGGCGCTTGAACTCCAGGTCGCCGCGAGGGTTCTTCTGGTAGATGAACAGGGACACGCCGCGTAGCCGCACGGTCCCGTCGCTGACCTCGCGGGCCTTGGCGTGGATGACGATCTGGGTGCGGTCGTCGCCCTGGCGCAGCCACACCTCCTTGGGCGCGTCGGTGAGATAGTTCTCCATCATCGCGGCGCGGTCGGCCTCGAAGCGGGCGTTTAGCAAGGCGGCCAGCGGGTTGAGCGCGGTGATGGTCAGCACGCCGATGGCGAAGGCCGCGAGCGCCGAGGGCAGGATGAAGCGCCATGCCGAGACGCCGGCGGCGCGCATGGCCACCAGTTCGCTCTTGCGATTGAGGCCGACGAAGGCGGCGATGCCGCCGAACAGGAAGACGAAGGGCAGCAGCACCAGCAGCAGGCCCGGCGCGCGCAGCAGGGTCAGGCCGAAGAGCTGGGCCACCGTGACGTCGGCGCGCACCCCAACCGAGCGCGACAGGTCGACGAACTGGACGAGCAGGATCACCGACCCGATCACCGCCAGGGCGCCGGCGACGCTGACCAGGGTGCGGCTGAGCACATAGCGCTCGATGCGGCCGATCCCGGTCATGCATGGACCCTGGCGATGCGGGCGGGTTTGAGCCGCATGTCGATGAACCGCGAGACCGGCTGGCGGAACACCCCGCGCAGGGCCAGGCCCGTGGTGGCCAGCGGGATGGCGTACTGCAACAGGTTGATCCAGACCTCCTCCTCGCAGGCGGCCTGGGCGATGAAGCCCAGGATGCGCACGCCGGCGGCGATGGCTCCGGCCCCGGCGATGCGCGATCCGTAGCCGGTTCGGCTGAAGCCGCCGCCGATGATCGCCCACAGCGCCAGGGCCATGAAGGCGATGTTGTAGAGCGGCGTGGCGATGCGGGCGTGGCCCTCGGCCAGCAGGCTCTCGTAGTTCCGCTGCTCCCAGCCCTGCTGCAGGTCGGGGAAGAACAGCTCGTGCAGGTAGCGGTCCGAGGGCTTGTAGTGGACCAGCTCCTCCCGCTCGGTGAGGGGCGAGAGATCGAAGATGTATTCGTCGAAGGTCAGGAAGTTCAGGACGCCCGACTTGGAGAACTCCTGGTTTGACCCGTGCCGCATGATCAGCACCGGCCGGCCGTTGCGCTGGGCCAGCTGGCCCTCGTCGGCGGTATAGGTGGTGGCGCCGCCGTCCAGCTTCTCCTGATGGATGAAGAGATTGCGGATAGAGCCTTGTCCAGTCACGGTTTGTGCGTAGACAGTGAGCCCTGG
>Ga0307513_10001007_pt1 | contig 40767 bp, 34 predicted proteins | sample 15_EM_MG_FD_202174 | JGI IMG/M metagenome (GOLD analysis project Ga0307513, IMG submission 202174) | Populus trichocarpa ectomycorrhiza microbial communities from riparian zone in the Pacific Northwest, United States - 15_EM | ecosystem: Host-associated > Plants > Roots > Unclassified | place...
CTTTCAATTTTAGATGAGAGAGAGACTCGCAGGGTTCTGAAGTAGAGAGAGAAATTTATCGTTGTCAACAATTCTGATAGCAAGAATAGTGAATTTTTATGTCAATGAGTTCCATTTCATCAAGGAAGATGGTAGATTTGACCATGGAAATAATTTTGGCTTCAAGTTGATTTTGATTTTTTGAATTGTTTTTTAGGTTTTTATGGCCATGAATAGGTTTCTCACAATATTTTGGATATTTTCTGGGTGTTTGGGTAAAAAAATATGTTGAAGATTGGTTTTTCATCGATAACCCATAATTGTCTGACGGGCCCTAGTTGCTGGAATCTGCAGAAAGCAGAAGGCGTGTCATTTGCTACTTTTTTTTATAAAAAAAAAAAACATAATGAATCATTTGCCTCTTTAAAAAAAATAAAACAGACCCAAGCACGTGAACTCAGCTAGAAGGCCCACGTGTCTGGGCTGCTTCTTTTAATACTAGACCCACACGACTAGGCTCATTTTGGTTTTTTTTTTTAGTTATATTTGATTTAAAAAAAAAATTGATAGAACAAATCAATGAACCCAATTAAGTCTATTATCCAACTAGCAGGCTTAACGAGTTAATCCACAATATTTGGACTATTATTTGTTTTTCTTTTTCTTTTTTTTGGTTTAATGATTTGTTCGTCCCTCAATTTAAAAAATAATACAATTTCACCTTCTTCTTTTTTAATCAATGATCTGTTTTTTAATTAAACTCAAACATAAAATAATATAATTTCACTATTTGTTATCAATAAATTACTTTTAGTATCTCAGTCCCATGTTCCTATCATGGTTTTTTTACTTCTAAAAAAATTGTTGTTTCATATAGAAAAAAAAAATATCATGCATTTTATTATTGTATAATTAAATAAAAAATAATCTATGAAAAATAACCTCCGAGTAAAAACTTTATTAAATCTAAGGACATGCATGCTGTTACTATAACTTATTCAATATGCACACAAGAAAATTTGTCATTGTCCCATAAGCATGTCATCTATTCAAAGTTGTCAAAAACACATAACATGATACAAAAAATACAATATAAATTCAGATTGTTAAAACAGATCGTAAAATCATAAAATCATAAGAAAGTTTTTTTTTCATACATAATTCAAGCACCTAAAAATACATGGTTCAAATAAAAATTCATACATCATTTCAGTAACTTAAAAATACAATACAATTATTCATGTCTATAAATTTTCATTAACTAACAATTACCTAATTTAAAAAATAATCTACAAGCAAAACCCATGAATGAATCAAGATTACTGATTCCTGCAAAAATTGTTATATTGAATGAATGAAATTGGTTTCATTTGCATTCAAGCAAACATAATTTTTTCAAAAACAAAAATATAAATTCCCCTCCTATCATATTCATGTTGCAAAAAGCACTAGGTATAGTGTATACCAACTTTCCACACTTTAAATCCAATTCCTAGGTAAACTACCATTAATGCTACCCAATGGGTAGTTCCCATTATATACACATCTCAACAAAACAAGAAAAAAAGAGTAAAAGTTTCAATCTCCATGGTACTGAAAAAGATTCAAACCTTATTAGTATACCAAACTTCCTCCTTCCTCCTTTCCCTGAGTATATTGTTGCTGCTGGTGGCGGCTATGGATCATCAGGTCATCATGGAAGAGACGACAGCTTGTGGATCAATCTGATTTTGGGTTGTTTTATATAGGTGGTTGTTGGAATGACAGAGAGAAAGAGATTCTAGGGTATGACTTATGATGCAGAGGGCTAGGGGGTGAGTTTGGTAAGAATTTTATATTTCAACTGAAAATGTAAAAACAAAACCAAAACGATTTTACCGACTATTTAACATTATATGACTCGTAAAATCATATCAACTCAAGATTTTATCATATATGCCTTAAAATCTTGTCCTTAGATGAAAAGAAACGCCACTTTCTTTTTACAGTCCATGGCCGTCACAAAAATCAAACAAGATAACCCTCAAGCCTCGTTCTTTTTGTGAACTTAAAATGGCAAAATGAACACATTCTCCCACGCGACTTGAGAAACTTCTAATGTTTAGCTCCGCATCCATTCAACACACACACACACAAGCAACTGTATCTCTATTTCAATAACTTACAAAGGGGAGACAAAATGCACAACACGATCCAATTAGCTACAATTGAAGCATTTGCAAATTAGAGATTTGACCAAACCTCAAATTTTCTTGATGCGTTCTGTCATCATGAAGTACAAGAACTTTTAGCGTTCCAGATTCTCTTAACCAGGAAGCAACAACAGATCCTGTTGATATAAGTCGACCTAAGTTGCATTTGGCTGACCTAAAGGGTGCACCCATGCCCATGAGAAGGGCCTCAACAGCTCGCCTTAGCGTACTGTCACCAACTACTTTGCTGTGTTTGCCCCATCCAGTCAAAATGCTGAAACAACTATGGGTTCAGAACTTTCTCTTGAAATGGTTGAATAAAAGAGATGGTATTGGTTAACAAATACAACTACATACAATGGCATACCTCAATAATTTTGGCACCTCATGACCCTCAAACACAATAGCACGTACATTCAGCAACCATGCATGCACCATTGCCCGAGCAGCCCCAGAAGACATTAGATGCAAATCTAAGCAAGACTCAGACCACACATTCTCCCACACTTGGCGACGTTTCCCTTCAAGCACAACCAGTTGTGCACCCCTTTTCTGAGAAAAGAAATAGTGTTGTGCATTCAGAACTAATCCAGTTATATAAATGTGTAACCACAAAATATATACTTTTAATCAGTAATAGCTATGGCTCAAACTGACCTGACCGAAGTGCCATAACATGTCAGTCAAGGCATTGTAAAAGGCAGATGCTGTCGAAGAGTCCATCAATTTTACTTCATCAAAGAGAGATTGTGCTTGCTCCCAAACATTTTCTCTATAACCCATAAGAAGTCCATGGGCCACGCCATAAACCTGGTTATCAAATAACCGGAGCTCCTCCAGTAACATTGAAGCCTCTTCAAAGGAATTGCAACGACTGTATCAAGAGAATATAAAAATGAATTTAAACCATGTTTTATTTGAAGCTGAATCTCCTTTATGTATACATGCAAACATGCATGCATAGACGAACATGCACGTATAAGATCAAACATGGACAAACATGTTTTCTCACCCTGAAATCGAACAATAAACTGAACTAATACATCACACTAGCACATAAGAAGGACAAGGAATTTTATCAAAAGTCCAAAACAGAAAACTCGCAATTCTGCTCATCTTTACTGGAAAGAAATACTGGCACAGTCTCATCTGCTTGATCTATTTTTGCTGAAGATGAACGATTACTGAGGTATGAATGAACAAAGAGCAAAATAAATTGCACACATGTTCCACAATCCCGGGGGCCTTGTGAGATTTTTCACAATCCATGTATGATTATGCAGTTTTGAATTATCTCGTCAACAACACCCTACCTTTTCAGTTATGGTAGAATGAGCAGTATATACAATTATCCTTTGTCTAATGATAAATTTCAACATCTTTTAAGTATCCTCATTCATGTGTGGCTATCCCAAAGAGACAGGTTCAAAACATGCTGTGTTCACATTAATTAAAAAAATCCCTTTAAGGACAACATCCTCGATTTTGTTAAACAAATAAAAAGGAAATAACAGCACAACAAAAATTACCTGCAAGCATTCAAAATGGCTGAAAATGTGACCACATTTGGCTTGATTTCCAGCTCGTGCATCTTGTGAAAGACTCCCAAAATGCACATCATTTCCTGCCCGCCACTGTTCTTTGCTTGACCTGCCTTTTCAGCAGCAAGCTGCCCAAAAATCTTTATGATCCGGTTGTCCTCCCTGTCAGCCACCAGACTTTTAGTGGCCTTCTCAACAGCACTTGAAGATAGAGAATCAATTTGCAACTCACTGGTCTGGCCAGCATCATCAACCACAGATTCTGTGGTTGCTGGCCGGCCAAATGCATCTATAATGGAATTGTAAGTGACCACATTAGGCCTAATTCCCTCCTTGGTCATCTCATCAAGCAAAGACACAGCAGACTCCACCAACCCATTCTTGCACAAGGCATCTATCAATGCACTATAAAGAACAACATCAGCCTTCAACCCAGCCTTCTTAAACTCCCTAAAAACATCCATTGCTTCCCTATACAAACCACCTTTTGAATACACATCAATCAAAGTTGAGTAAGTTAATAGATTGGGTGATACATGCCTGGCTTTCATCTCTTCAAACACTTTTCTAACCACGTCATACTTGTATTGTTTCCCATACCCACCCAAAAGCGCATTATAAGTCACAACATCTTTCCTAATCCCAGAATTTTCCATCTCCCTGCAAACATCCATAGCTTCCTCAAACCTACCAAGCTTAGCATAAATAGAAAGCAAGGTGTTATAAGAAACTCTATCCAAACTTATACCCAGAAACTTCATTTCGTTAAACAAATTGCGCGCATCATCTAATCTACCAGCCTTAGCATATCCATCAATCATGGTACTATAAGTCACGACATTAGGCAATATATTTTTGGCGGGCATCTCAGACATGATCTCAAAAGCCATGTCAAGTTGCCCACCTTTACAAACAGCATCCAGAAGCGTATTATAAGTAAAAATATCTTGATCAATCCCTCTATTCACCATCTCACAAGACAAGCTCCTCGCCGCTTCCCACAACCCTCCTTTACTACACACAGCAAGAAGCGAGTTGAACGTAATTCGATCTGGCTGCATTCCATTTCTCAACATCTCGTCGAAAATCTCCAATACTCGCTTAAACTCCACACCCCCTTTCCCACACGCATCAATAACAGCATTATAAGTAACCAAATTGGGCTTCAATCCGTAATCTTTCATCGAATAAAAAATCTTGATAGCCTCATTACAATAACCGCTTCTACCATAAGCACTGATTATAGCAGAGAAAGCATAAACAGTATTACCATAGCCTTCAGTAAGAGCAGCCTTAAAAACGGTCTTAGCCATCTCTACTTTACCTAACCTACCAAGAGTACTAATCATGGCACTCGCCAACTTACCTTGTTCATTCTTCTTCCTCTCCCTTTTCACTGCAAATTCAAAGCAACAAATGGCTTTTTTACAGTCTCCTCGATTACCAAGCTCCCGAAGCAAGAAAACATAATCATCCGACCCAGAAAGACGAGACTCGAAATTAAGCAGCACATTTTCAAGGGCCCTCTCGTCTTTCCCATACTCAATTACGTTCTGGAGAGCTTCTTGGGCGACTGAGGTGTGGCGAGTGCCCATGGTTGTTCTGGGGCGCCCGAAGTGGAGCTTAGAAACGAAGCGGGTGGAGCGGCGACCTGGGAAATCGGAGACAAGTTCGGATTTGGGGGGTTGAAAGGAAGAGAAGGTGGGGTGGATTTGGGGGTGTTGGGTGGTGGTGGTGGTGGTGGTGGCGGCGGGTTTTGGTGCATTGCGAGAAGAAGGAGGAAGAGGGGGTTTGGCAAGAGAGACTCTTTGATTAGAAGTCCATCTTTGGTGGGGGTTTTGGTTGTGGGTTTGACGGTGGTTTTTTAACTGGTTGTGTGGATAGGGGTGGTTTTGATAATGCTTAGTCGTTGCTGTGATTGAACAGTGCGGTGGCGTTGACGCCATTCAATTCGGTTAGATATAGATACCGGCTGGGTAGTAGGAAGAGGTATGTATATATTACGTGGTGGTTGGAAAGGGAGACCGGGTGGGTGTGGGAGGTTGAGGCTAGATGGGAGGAGGGGCAGGAGCAGGAGAGGGAGGAGGTGAAGCGGCGGTCATGGTTGTGGTTGTGGTTGTGGTTGTGGAGAAGATTTTAGAGGGAGAAAGTGAAGCGTTTTAGGGGTAAAGTTTAGAGATGAGAGAGAGAGAGAGAGAGAGTGAGAGAGAGATTCCAGCTCGTCCACTCCACTGTTATTCAGCTGAGACTTCACAGGTTTTCGGGGTCGCCATTGGAATCTTCACAGGGTTTTTTTGTTTTGTAATAAGTACGGATTCCGTCGTAATTTTCTTGGCGTTTTTTTCTTTTTGACTTTTACCCAAATTGGTGAGGATTAGGTGGGATGTTGTCTAAATTGCTGGAGATCTGAACTTAAAGGCTCCACCGCTAAATCTGTGGGACCCAGGAGGAGGAGGTGGTGGATTGAACTGAAATAAACGGCGGAGATTGAATTGTTGGTGTTTTTTTGTCACTCAACAAATAACTGAAGGGCTGACCAACCCAAACAGGAAGCTGTGCTGGACGTCACCTCCTTTCGTAGATTGATTTACGAAAGTAGCCTTGTCATACTTTGGAAGTTACTACTGCTACTATTATTTAGATAAAGGAAACCTTTTGAATTGGATTGGACTCCAATGGATGTCAACTCAACCTGGCAATGGTACCGTGGGGGCTGGGGATTAAAATAATAAAATAAAAAAATAAAAAAAACCAAGGGGCGTGGGAAAACATTGTTTTGCACACCCGAGTAAAAAAAAAGGGGGTTAATACTTAATATTTAGAAAAATGAAAAACATAAAAATTACGTGGGGATCAAGTTGAAACTATAGAAAACTTGGGGCAAAGGTGTAATAAAAGAGAAATTGACCATATAAAAACACGTGCATGGCTTCTCAAAGAAGTCATTGCTTAAGAAAGAGGTTGATTTTGTGTTGATTTTTACTTGATTTTGTATAATCATGTTTTTAGACGTGGGAAAAGGATTAATGACATAATTAAAAAGAAAACTTACCCCCTCCATGGATGGATAATTCGGCCAAGATGAGAGGCAAAAGCGTGGAGTTGTTTGATTGAATTATGATGATTTTATAAATAGAGTTGTGTTGTTGGTTAGAACAAAGAAAAAGTGGGTGACTGACCCTTTTTAGGAACATGAAAAATTTGACGTGGGTAACATAATAGGGCCATCCGGCCAAAAAGAAAAAAAATATGAAATTGGTTTGTATGTGTTGGTGTAGTATTATTAAATTTGTATGTGATAGCTTGAGTTAATAAAAAAAAAAATTATAAAAGATGGTGAGACCATATTATCTTAAAGAGTAGACAAAAAAATGGAAATTCATGGGAGGAGAGGATTCAATCTAATGCATGTGTTTTACTTAGTTTGAAAATACGGTGGTGCAAACTGTGTTTTTTTAAATTTTAAAAAATTTAAAATTAAAAAAATTATGTTTTCAGATTGTTTTGATGTGCTGATATCAAAAATAATTTTTATAAAATAAAAAAAATTATTTTAATATAATTTTAAACGAAAACACTTTAAACCGCAACCATTACCATAATCCTAAACAATTTATTAGTCTCATTGTGTTGAAGTACGATGGAATCAATTTTTAACTGTTTGATAATGATTTGTTGCAAAATCAAGTTTATAATGATTTGTTTGATTCGGTTCAATTTAATTTAATTTTTGAAATTTAAAATAAAAAGTAAACTGAATTAATTTAAAAAAATTATAACCAATATTATCTAAAAAAAACCAAATAACCTTTCTACTTTGTTAATTTCTAATAAGTTTTTATGAATATTTCAAATAATGTGATTAATTTACTCACCTCTTCAAGCTTTAAAGCACCCCCTCCCCATTTTCAATAGCGTGGAGGATGGCTCTCAGCGATGTCAGTTTCTTTCACGATAAGCGACAAGCCTGTCGTATTCAGCTTATTTACCAAGAAACGACAACAGGCAGGCTTTTGACTTTAAAAATCTTAAAAGACGTCAGAAATGGCACCTTCTTGTAAAATGTTGACTAAAAAAATAAAAAATAAAAGAAGAAAAAAACAAGAAAAATTATAATATAACCCAGCCAAATTGCCTACTCATCTCATTCTATGTAGAAGTAGCAACTTAACCAGAAAAGAATTTTCCAACGCAAGTCCCACGAGTGATCATGTGACCCCCAAAAACAGCTGCTAGTGTATGGCTAGGTATGCCAAAAGAACCATACAGTTTCTTTTTGGTTCAAGACATCACAACCATTTTCATGGCTGTAAAGAACTCATACACAACAGTATGTGAATCATTGGTCTTCACACTTCACTACATATGCATGTAACATGACTTACTGCAACGTTATATTAAAACAAAAAAAAAACAAAATTGGTGGCATTCTACTGGAATTATTGTTCTATTTGCTGAAAGCTAATTCAAAATACAACAACATAAACAAAAATGGAAAGAACAGAAAGAAGAGGAAAAATAACTAAAGTGTGTGTTACTAGATCTGCTTTTTTCGCTTCTACAAATCAGAGAACTTGCATTCTAGGGATTCTGAAAGAAAGAAAGAAAGAAACTCCAGTCTGTGTAAGTGCTAGTGTTCTCACACAAGTTAACTCTGTGTTCTGCGTTACTAAACGGAGAATTGTGAATGGCTCATATTCAACTCTACCATCGTGCTTTCCATAGGCACAAAAGGGATCTTCAGTATGCCTTTTTTCTCACAGCTGGCTTTCGGGGTTCCCTCTTAGCAATTGTCATAAATCCTGGTGTCGGTATTCCCACAGTGGCTTGATACAGATCCTTCAATCTTTAAGAACATTCAGAAAACAATTGTCAGGTGTCAGCCAAATGCATTAGAATATTTCATGTCTTGAAGCATTTAAAAGTGTTCTGTTTGGGTAACTATATTATGGTTACCTTGGCATACTAATGAAAAGGGCAATTACAGAAACACCAACTATGAGAGGGAACACTGGTGCTGGAGTTAATTCCTGCAGCCATGGAAGAGGAAAAGGACACATTAGAAAGATAGAGAGGGAGACTTATGTCATCATTTAATGATATCGAATCTAATTTACCCATCAGACTATTTTCTAGGGAACATTCACAAGTAGATTTTGGAAGGGATAGCCACCAATAGAGGTGTTTTTTTTATTCCAATGATTATTGAGTCGACTAATGACCTAACAGAAAAATTGTTCAATAGACTCGGTATGTGTAGACCAAATCAACTGAATTTTTTGGGAGCCACTGCACTACAGCTCTATTGTCCCAATTAATCAAACTGATTTTGTCTGTACAATCTCCCCCCAAAAAAAAAAATAATTTGAGAGTTATCTCTAGATCACTACTATTTAGAACTGTTGTAAGATTAGTTCTAGAGAACTCTCTTTGAATGAATGTAAAACAAACCTGTTTCTGGTGATCCTCCTCAAAACTATATCGCAGTGGGCCCACATGGATCTGGGCTGTCCTCTCAAGGTCAACCTCAATAATCTCCGACTCAAATTTGTGGGTTCTTGACTGCAAACTTGTTCGAAGCTGCAGGAGGTGTTTAGTCTTGGGTAAATTCTTCACTTGAAAGAAGTTGGACACTGGGAGCTCAAAGACAGTCTCAGTCTTGGATGAATCACTTGCCGACTTGATCTCAACCAATAGCTGTGACTGTGGTTCTTTCATTCTCTGTCCTTCCACGTGGCAACTTAAAATGGTCACTTCTGGCTGTTCAAAGACCACAAAATCCAAATCCCTTATATCCCCTGATCCAACCTACAAAATCAATGGATACACATCAGACTTCACATATTTGCAGCAAAAAGAGATTATACATGGGTGTTAAACATGGAGCCCAATAAGATGAAGCTAAAATCCCAATAAGGGTAGGTTTTAATCTAAGAATAAACCTAAGCTTTTTTTCCTTGTTTCACCGGAACAAAAAGGAAAAGAAAAAAAAGAACACCAAAAAGCATAACCTGAATAGTAACAGATTCAGGTGATGCACGCTCAATTCTATTGGTACCCAAGCCATCCTTTTTTACTACTTTAATTACATAGGTTGCCTCAGGTACAAGCCCTCTCAGCCTATAACTTCCAGACGAATCAGTTACTGTCTCCTCATAGTAACCTTTTGACACAGACCGAGCTTCAACTGAGACACCTTCTTTTGGCTGGCCAGACAATAGTGTGACAGTACCTGTAGCACTGTGAAAAGCAGAACCCATATTAGTCTTTAAGTAAAGTAAGATATCCAAATATAAACATTGGAAAGGTTATCTTAATTTCAGTAAGATTGGGATCAAATGAAAATGTAGCAATGTTAAAGAATTCATGCGGCATATTTGCAAATAAAGGAGAATGTGTAGCAGAGCAGTACATGATGCTAGGAAATTATAAACTAGTATCATAATAATATTCAATTTGAACTTTGGAAAAATTGGAGGATTCAAAATTCTTTTTTAATGAGATTTAAGACTTGGGAATGTGATTTTGTACTGGAGAAATGGAATAAAAATGTTATACATTTGATTATGGCATTATCTACTTGATTTGCTGAAATAACAGAAATCTCTAGCAGGAAATGAAGACTGTATAAGACCTGTAAGCAACACGGGTGGCATGGAAAGTGACTTCTCTAGACTCCCCAGAACCAAGTTCTATTACTTGAGCTGATGGCGAGAAAGCATACTCCTGCAAAAACATCAAATCATTGGATGAGATGATAAGCAAATAATCTGTGAGGGTTTAGGTATTCTGTAATTCCCTCTTGGCAGAGGTTCAAAGCCAAAGGTGACTAACATGACATGATCATATTTTAAACAGTGATTTGAAAAAAATAAAGCACGTGCAATGATGTTGATCAAAAGCTGGAGAGCTCAAAACTTAATGATATGCATTAATGCTTCGTACAGTAAATGAGAGCTTCAGAACCTTCAGCTGGATAAGCAAAGTTTGCACTCATTGAAAGAACTTTTAGCCTCACTTCAAAATAAAATTCAAACCAATTAAACATCTGTGTCAAGGCATGTTGATTGGTGACTTGAGAAGGAGAGTTTTCTTTTCTTTTCTTTTTTTGGTGAGGGGGGGAATGCTCATCAGAAGAAACATAGTTAACAAACTTGAGCTGGTTTTAGAACTGGTAAAGGAGTGTTGCAATGTATATGGCTAGCTTAAATCAACAATTACATCATATGAGCATGAAACCTAAAGCAAGGAAGAGGATTAATGAAATCAATCTCAACTAGATAAGATTGCAGCCTAGTTGAGTTAAGTTACGGATAATATAAGAGGTCTCGGTAATTTACCTTCAGTAGAGGACGCAAATAGAAAGTGCCAGGAAATAAGTTATCAAAGTGGAAAGTTCCACCAGCCCCAGATATTGAGTTGTTCCTATAACCATCATCACCGCTCAATGACAATAGCACAGAAGGAATGGGTTCATTAGAATCATCTTTGGAGTATATGTGTACAGAAATTTGACCTAGCTTCTGGCAAGAAAAGGAATGAGGCCCTACACGTTTAAGATGATAGCCAGGCTGCAAGAATAGAAAGAAATATCACATAACATAAAATATGAAATATAAGTTGAGATATAAAAGCAAAAAAAAAATCCCCGTCTAACAGGAAAAAATCACCTTGTGCTTAAATTTACTTGCTGCGTTATGTAAGAGAACAATACCTTTGAAGCCTCAACTCTGTAAGTTATATCATCGTATAGAGGGCCCCCAAGAAAAGAACCATCCACTCCTGTAGCAGTTTGAAATGCTATTTCATCTTTCTTGAGTGGAGTAATTTTGCTGTCTTCGGAAGCAATAATCTTTATGTGAACACCAGAAAGAGGGGGAGAAACTGATCCTTCTATGTACAGCCCCATTCGGCCAGATGATGGGGGAATTGGAGATTGGCAACCATCATTTGCCACCAAAACCTACACAACAAAGAAAAATATTTAAAGCATTAAACTTAATCGTGCATCTTAGGAAGAATTCAGAAGGCGAAACACATTATTGATAATTACATTTTGTTCTCTGGGGTAAAACAAGATCTTCTTCTCTCCATTGTTCCTGAAAGACATCAAAGCTCAAGTTAACTACTTTGATAGGATGGTTATGCCAAGGTGTAAAATTTATGACGTTGAAACAGAATTTCTAGACATTTGAACACGAAACCAGAAAAATGAAATTGCACACCATGAACGAAGAAAAATGAAGGAAACTATGTATCATTCTAAGAATAGACCAAAAAGAAAAAACGCAACAAATGAGCTGCAGCCCCTTCAATTTAACATGAACAAAACTCAATAAGATCATTGAGAAAGGGAGCTTATGCATATAGACACAGAAGGAATGAAAAAAAGAAATTGCAACTCTTCTGTCTTTAACTAGCATGGTGCATTCTTCACAAACTTTTCTCTCAACTATGTATAAATATCTACGAGTAAAAAAGGAAATGCAATTCACATTAATGTATAGATTTTAGTAACCAATTCACACAGAACAAATCTGATTTCCAGAATACAAAAGTAAAATATTGTAAAAGACCAGTTGCAAAATCTGATAATACATGCTAGCTTGTACCAAACACTTGCCAGCATTGAGAATATCATGATATTACAACGGAAAAAAGGAAACAATTACAAATAATTTGTATACCTAGGGTCCCGAGGAACAAAGGTAAGTTTCTCTCCAAGATTAGCCCACACAGAGTACTCAAACAAGGCAGATCCAGTTTGATCATCTTCATGTGATACAAGGATGGCAGCGGTACCATCAAAAAGATTGCCCTCACTATTAAGGATGTCTACAATGATATTATTAGGTAATTCATATCCACCATCAGCTGAGCCTAACTCGACACTGATTTGTCCTTTAAGAAGATACTTCTCTCCTTTCAGATAGATAGGCTACAGACAAAAAACATAAAAGTGAAATAACTTAAAAGAGATTTTTTTAAGTGGAAAATTCAAGAAAGAAAAGGTAAAGGAGAAACAAAAGCTGGCACTGTTTGATAGCTTACCAGCAGGTTTGATGTATCAATTTTTATTGGCGAGCTCCCAAAGAAAATACAGGAGTTAACAAAGTGCAGCTCATGTACTCCAGGAGATTCCATGCATAAATTCTGTGAACCTTTCTGCAGTTCACATTATAATTGAATATCAATATAGCAGAAGTTGTGTGTGGCATCTGATGCAATCAAACAAATTTCAAGCACGCATTTTAAGGGGAAAACTACCTTGATTTTCAAATCAATGGGCGAACCATCTGGCTTAATCATGGAAGCATCCACATCATGGGTTGAGATAACATTTATCCAGTAACCTTTTTGAACAAAAGCAATTCCTGCAACATCCTCAGCACCAACATCCACATTGATGAATCTCTGTTCCCAGCACCAATTATCTTCATTGGGCACAGCTTTTGAGGAACCATGTTTAACCTAAGAAATCACATTCATTAAAAACACAAAAAGCACTTACAATCAGCTGGCTTTGGGAAAAGAAAATAATAAGGTAGGGGTACAAGTGCAATTTATTACTAAATGAGTGTAGTGATTCATGTAAAAACAAAAATTATATCTTTCAGATAAAAAAACTTTCCTTGAACACACTTTACCTCAAGCCTGTATTTTCCAGGCGCGACATTCTGAAAGAGAAATTCATCACTATCATTTGTCAAACTAACAGACTTTCTTTCTTCTGTATGTTTACCAGCCAATCTCACAAGGGCGATAGAAACTGATGGACCACACTTCTCCTTGCAAGTAACAGAACCATGAACATTGACAAGAACCTTCATGAAAAGGAAGATAAACATCAGTAAGAAGTATTTTCACCAAGGAAAGAATGCACAATTACTATTAGAAATCCGGGGTAGTTCATCCATGCCAATTTCCATGATCTAAAAGAAAGAAAACAAAAGCATAGACCAAGTATAACATTTCTCCTCTAATTGATAGAAATAAATTGATTGCGATCTCAAATCATGTGATAATACTACTGAAACCAGTTCCTGTGTCCAATCTAACAACTACATGTGTAAAGCAGTGGTGGGAAGAGACTAAACACATCATGGACTTGGAATTGAACTTCTGAGATCGGATGGACACAATAACAATAAAGTTGCAATAAGTCATCTGGACACAATAACAATAAAGTTGCAACAAGTCATCACTAGGTAAACATAATTTCTCTCTCATATAACATTTCATGTTACCTGAGTAAATTGTACATCCAGCAATGGACTTTTGACCATAACATCAGCATAAGATGGTGAAAACAAAAGTCCAGGAGCACTGTCAGGTGTAACAGCCAAAGCAGATAAGCGATACTCACCGGGTGAAACCTGACAAATGATGATAAAGAAGAAAGATGTGACTTCATCAGATTTAGTTCTAATTGCATCAATGCTTGATTGATGAAAATAAAGGGAAGAAAACAAATGGTTGAAATCCACAGCAATAGAGTTTCGCAAAGTATTCTTAAATCATCTCAAGGGTAATTTTTGCATCCCATGTGATCATCTTAATAAAATCTTGAAGAAAAGTTATCAAAATTGCATGGCATGCACTTAAAATCACTCCAGAATGCATATTCATAAGTTCACAGTGCTGTAGCAAAGATCTCATAGATCAAACACAGATAATTGAATGGATCAACTTAAGAGCAGTAATTGCATATTCCAGTGCCAGCTGCTTATATAATCAATCTTGAACAGAAACATACCAGGGCATAGGACCAGAAGAGTTCTGTACTTTCGACACACACAAGTTTCACAAAATACCAAGCAAAAATAAATAGAATAATAAATGACTACATGTTGAGGGACAGAAAGGAAGGATCATGGATTTCCATGAACCTAAAAGCTCTTTATAAAAATTAAAAAAAAAAATCAAGGAGAATTCATTAATATTTTAAGATGTACTCAAATTTTATTCCATAATACTGTTCTTAGAACAGTGACTTCAACACTGTTGTTTTAACAGTGGTTTATTTCTTAATCATATGTTTGTGGTGTAAAACAATGAAAGGTAAAAGATATCTATCCTGTGTTCCTTTCTGACACTATAAAAAAAAATAGGAGTAGAAGCATCTGAGATTTCTCAAATACAATGCAAATCATACTCTCCACATCAAACAAATATCTCAATGGTTCATCAAGTTCAAAAACTCTGAGCAACATAGCAAAAATCTACCTGCACCCATACGTTAACAACTAAATTCTTTAAAACATTTTGAAGCATAGTACCTGATACCTATGAGCCAGACCTTGAGAAAACAAAAAAAAAATGATCCCAAGCCATCCATTAAAATAATGCCTCATATAACTAGCTATTTATAACTCACTGAGTCACAACTCTTGAAGATTTTACAAGGCTTAAGTCACAACTCTTAAAGATTTTATAAGGCTTGCTTTGCTTGCACTACCTAAAACAAAAATCTATTCATCAAGGCGCATTCCATTATTGTTTTCATAATGCATATATATACATGTGTATCTGTGAATATTTGTGGTGCTGCAAAATAGCACTGGTTTATAATGATTGTATAATGAAAAAGCAAAAAGAAAAAAAGAAAATTTGCATAGGTCCCACCACCCTAAATTGATTATCAGATTTGCCTTTTTTCTCTCTTTATCCACACATTTCTTCAACTTCATTCAAAATATTTCATATTTTTGCTGCAACATGCAGGATATATACGCTTGTATTTTTAAAATGTACAGTTCAATAAGCTAATATAAGGGGGGAAATGTCATTTTTTCAGCGATCAAAAGTGTTTCCAAATTGCACTTCCTCAAGCATACCTCAAAGCAGAAATTGCCATTTCCATCTGTCTGTTTGACTTGAGGTTTGACATTCTCAGGTCCATGGGTCAAGGCTACCTAGAAGTCATACACGACAAAGTTTGAAATTGTAAATGTGCAAATTCTATAATAACCAAGGGAAAAAAATGTAAATCTGCAAAATTACTTTTACCATGCTATCATATTCTAATTAAAAAACATTACCTTTGCCGTGTATCCAGAACCAATCATGCTTACTACACCACAGACATCATAGGAGATTGCTGCAATATCTGGAATTGAAGCCATATTTGGCAAAACCTGATCAAAGAAGTAGAAACAGTCAAGTGGATGCCTCATAATTAAAAGAATAATTAAACCTATAGTGTATACCTCTTATATCCATTAAAAAAGACGAAGAGAGTATTCAAGATGCTAAAGAAATATTCTGTTATACTTTACCATATACTCCTTCAACTTGTTGAACTTGTAATGCTCCTTCTTGGCCTCTATCGTATAACGATTTGATGTAACCTAAAAACAAGCAATTTAGCAAAGATGAAGTGCCTGACTTTAAGACTTTGGCTTGGAACTGTCATGTTTCAAGGTCAAAAACTACATACTTGCATGACCACGAAAAGTTTTCCTACCTAGCTTAAGCTTAAATACTTTATTGGTGATAATGGAACAGCAATTAACATGATCAATAATTAAGAGGTACTAGATTCATGAGACTGATGAAGGAGATTGACAGAAAAAGAAGTAAATGTTTGAAAGCATACAATAGAAGCTTGCAAATATTCTTTTTTAGAAAACCATGGCCGAGATCAATGGATGGAAGGATCCTTATGCAAATTTTACTCTAACAAGGACAGCCGTAAACTCTTTTTTTATGCTGAACAAGTATCATCAATTCACTCTATCACAATATATCCCCCGCCCCACAAATAAAGAGAAAAAAGGAATGACTACATAGATTTCAGGACAGTAAATGGTTTGCTTTAATAAACAGAGATGCTATCAACTCCTAAAATTATGAAGTGGCTATAGCCTATGATATGAAGTCTATGAAACTTAACCCCTAACCATGCTGCCACAATTTGAAATCGAACTAAGCATATCCATCAAGAAATTATACCAATGTGCTCCTAAGTGGTCCCCATGAATTAGGAAAAAAACAACCATGTATCTAATTGACAGAGTTCCGGGCTTAGTACTCGCAGTGAGTTTAAGCCCAGGACTACTGTATAATTTATTGTATCTGTTAATCGCTTCACAGAGCTCCAAGAGGGTCGTCAAAGGTTGGTAAGACATAGTAGGATGCCAGCAGATATTATTTGATCAGCTGAAAAGAAAAGGAATAAAGCAAGACATCTGATGCAATAGCAAGATGAAATGTACCCCATGAAAAAAAAAACAGAATATAGGGTGAACTCACTCAAAAAAAAAATACTCATTAAAAATACTGAGATGATCAAGAACGACAAATATAATTATTAAAGTTGAGATCATGCACAAGACTATACCTGGTCAAGCTTGTAATAGCCTTCTTTATCAGTTGCAGACCTTTCGTGACCATCAACAATGATTTTGACACCCTCAACTCCCATGCCATTCCCATCAACTATGCGACCCCCCACAGAAAATCCTGTGACCTGCACAAACCAACAGTAACAAAGGATGATATAGCTGAATAGACCTTTTTGACAACAGATGGAAGTGAGAATGTGAGAAAGATAACAATGATGTGACTCCTGAGATGCTTCAGAGAGAGCTTGTAAACAGAGCTGTTGTTGCCTATGAAGTAAGAATGTACACCAATGCCATTAAGGACAAGAATCTCACTAGCCAGATAGAACATCATAATGCTAGTTCTTCACTTCTCTATTTAGCTGTCAGCTGGCTAGTAACCAAATGATTGGCACCAAGGAAAAGTATACTAAGCCTGGCCATCAAGATATTAAGTTGCTCTAACCTTAAGGATGACAATACAACCAAAATCAGGATGATTATACAATTACAATCTTTTTATTTTTCTGTGAGGGGTTACAGCTTTTGAGATGGATATTAGATCTGAACAGAAACAGTCAACAAATGGGGCAACTGATCTCATCATCCACCATAGGAAATGAATATTGCTGGTTTGACGTAGTAAACCTTATACAATTATAAATTGTGAACATATTTCTTGCCATTGATGCTGCTTAATGGGGGGCAGTCAATACCAGCATAGACTCACGGGTTTATAGTGCTTACAACTATTATTTTTTTATTCCATAGAAAAACACTTCATGTAAAATAAATGCAGTGCTCAATACTTTTCAAGATAAAAGGAAGAAAAAGGACACCAGAAAGATGGTTGATAAAGATAACAAAGGAATAGAAGTTTATCTATTTGATTACGGGAACTACAATATGTCCTACCTGAAACTGTCGGGGAACTGTTACATGCTGATGCTCAACAGAAACCAACATGAGAGGAGGTGAAACATCAAATACCGTATTCTCACCCTTGTAGGATGGAACAAGCTCATAATGACCTATAAAGCATTAGATAAATTGATCACAACAATGCAGAACAATCGCCAAGAAGCATGAAATTAGCACCTTTTATTAATTTGGACAAAATGCATAAATAAACATTTCAAGACTTGATGAACACAAGATGGTAACCAAGACAATTTAAGCAGAAAATGCAAAAAATAGTAACTTCAGGGCAGAAAGTATGCAATAAAGTACGAATGCAAAGCTACAGTAGGGTTCAACAAGTTAAACTTATGCTATTACATCTAACAGAATGTAGTAAACTTGGTTCAGTTTTCTACTGTAAAATAGCATGCAGACACTGAAATGATGTCAAGTTAATGAAACTCATCAACTACCATTAAGTTTAGCATCGGGTTCAGCTAAGTACTAAACACAAAATGTTCATAACATTCAGAACAAGCATAAAGAAAGATGCCAAGCAAATACATGTACAAGCATTTATATGCACACGCCAGTGCAGTGAAGAGATGAAAAAAAGTCTTAGAGAGTGTTACCGCATGGTAGTGATTTAAATCTGAACATTCCATCAGCATTGGTTACAGCATGACAGAGAGGCTTTCTTTGCCCCACGTCCTCACCAGAGCCTTGGGGACAATCTACTTTTTCAACATCATCCGAATACAGATAAATGTGAACTCCCAAAATTGGATTTCCCTACCAAAGAGGAAAACAGGCCATGTATATGTGAAAAAAAAATAGTAAAGACGCACAAAGTTCTCATGATGATAGATATTGCACTATAGGGAACATAAACTAGAAACATAATGTCCATCTCTGGTCCCATATTTAGTCTAATAAGAATGCACATTCCTGTACATGAACATAGATAAATGTGAACTCCCAAAATTGGATTTCCCTACCAAAGAGGAAAACAAGCTTTGTAATTATGAAAAATATAGTAAACATGCACAAGTTATCATGATTATAAATGCTGCATTATTGGGGCCGTAAACTAGAGATATAATGTCTAGCTCTGGCAGCATATATAGTCTAATATATGAATGCACATTCTTGTACATTAATTTTCTGTGTCAGAAGTGGAATAGTGACTCTTAGCTTCAAATCAAAAGAAAGATTTGCATTCTAGTCTGCCCTAAAAAGAGGAAATTAAAAGAAGAAGGCTGTTCCAAGACCCAGTTTAAAAGAAAAAAATTGTAAGAATCTATAGATTCAATAGATTTTTCAGTAGATAGACAATGCAAATGAAAGAAACGAACACATCCACTGAAAGGTCTGTGTAGCACACAATGGGCGCCTTAGAAGGTTTGGCAATGTCCAAAACAGGGCACCTTATTCCCTGGTTCAGAGACGTGATAAGTTGTCATAGCAGGGGGCAAAAAGGAAAGAGGGGAACCTATGCTAACATGGATGGAAGTGGCATCAAAGTATTTAAAATCTCTTGATATTGGGGCAGATTTGGTGCATGATCTTACAGAAAGGTTCAAAAGGATCCATGTAGCTGACTCCGAATGGTTTAGTATGAGATTTGGTTGTTGTTGTTGACAACACAATTTTTTTAAATATATATATAAAGCAGCTACAGTCAAAAAAATTCTTCACAGAAGGTTTTACCTGAGCAACCACAAATCCGTGAAGATCATATCCAGGGACAAAAAAAATGTCATCAACTATGCCATTTTCAAACCCCAATTCCACCTGCAAGCAGTGCAGTATTAAGCAAACAGCAGCAAGCAAGGACAAAATTGCAGGTCACTGAGAAAAGGACAGACAGCATATCTGACCTCTGTGGAACCTCTAACTTCAACTTTCAAATCAGGATGTGAAGCACGAACTTTGTATTTTCCTGCACAGATACAATGATTTTTTGAGATTTCAGCGAGGCATGGATCCAGCAGTAGAATAATTAAAACTAAGGCCCTGAGGGATGGGATTGCCCAGGTTCAGCTCCTTTCACCCCCAAACAATGGAAAGGGATGTTGCAAGACACCGTTCACCACATATTTGTGGATAGATAACATAATGAGAAAGAGACTTCAGTTAATGTAAATTACGAAGAAACATGGAATCCCAACAGGGGATATTATGCCACCACATTTAGTGCAATGTAAGATAACCAATTCATACCATTCGTTTCATTGATGGAGACTTAAAGACAACCATTCTCCATTTTCATACTGATACATGCAAATAGTTGGCAAGTTTTAATAATGTTCAGATGAGTTCGAAATAAATGTGTGTGTTCTTGTATGGAATACAAGCATAAAACTAACATAAACCTTGAAAACAAAATGAAAAAGGAATCCCCATACCTGGAATAACATTTTTGAACAAGTAACTCCCGTCTGGTGAGGTTACAATAGAATAAATGAGATCATCGTTAGGAGACAGAAGTTCAACATTAACATTCGAAGGACCACCATTCTTTGCAGAACAGCTCTGTCCACCAACTGCTCCCACAACTCTACCAGATATAGTGAACCTGTAACGTAAAAACATGAACTCAACTCAATCTACAGTATACAAGCTTAAGATAAGTAAATCGTCCTAATACCAGCTAACTTAGTTCGCGAATTATGCAAGACTATGCTCAAATTATCCAAACATAATTCTTCTGAACATACCCTGTGAATCGAAAATTAATATCTTCATTGCGGTTGCAGCCCATATCATCAACGACAACCGGGAATTTTTCCGGGTCCCACGACCATCCTTCCGGTCCATTGATTTTAATAACAAATGAGCCCTGCAGATCATTTATAAGAAAAAACGAAAAGGATGGGAGGATGAAAACAATATCAATCATTATTAAATAAAAAACTGAAATGATTTAACGAATTATTACCTTGTCATAGACTGGAATGAAGTAGTAACCATTGGGTGCACACTGTGTCCTCTCCTTTACCAATCCATCTACAGTACGAAGCTCTACCTGCCCTTACATTGATACAAAAATTAAATGAGATAAATTGTTGACACAAATAAGTGAAAATAATTTGAATATGAAAACTTACCGTGATGTCAGAATAATCCAATTTTGTGGCGCTTGGATTCCTTGACTTTACCAGAGAAGAACTCGCCTGCAGTTTCCATTAACTCAGATCCGTAATGATATTTCATTAAGCTAAGTTAATTTCTTTAAATTTGTTAGGAAGGAAAAAAGAGAGTGATGTTTTAGGGAATCACCTCGACGAATCCGCCACAACCGTTAATCAAATCAGCGGAAACAGCTGAGATTGAGAAAATTAGTGCGATCGATAAGCAGAGAAATAAGTCTCCGATCATCTTCATTTTTAGCGATGATTTGAGAGAACAGATCTGGTGGTGGGTACTTCACATGTGATTGATTAAATTAGTGGGATTAATTTCGACTGTGAGCGTAAGTGTATCTATATCCCTCCGTCTTGAGGGTTTATGGATTTTGAGATTTTTAGAATACGATATACAAATTAGGCAGGCCAAATTAAAGTATAAAACACGGGAGCTTATCCCATTTTGGTTTCGGTTTGGGCATCTGTTTTGGGCTTGATTTGGGTGGGGGCAGTGTCTGGGCACTGTATTTTGCCTATAATTTTGTCCCCCTGGAATAATAAATTATAACAAAAATTAAATGATACAAGAAAATTATTCTAGATTAAGAAATATTTAAATTATAATAATAGTTTTATTTTTAATTTTTTTATCTTTTTACAAGATAATTTTCTGGTTTTCATTTTCCTCTCATTCATTGCTTTTTCTTTGCCACTTTAGTCCACGAGCATCAATTGTCTAGCAATTATTCAAGACCCAAAAGCCTTGAGTTTGGTAACTCATTCTATGCTCAAGCGTCTTGGGTCTAGTAAATGTGTCAGACCTAAGCACCTTGGGCCTAACAACCATGTTTGGGTCTGCCATGGTTGCCAGATCCAGGCACAGGTCTGTCTTGGGTCTAGCATGGCTGCAAAACCTAGGGTACATGGGTCTAACAGCCAAATGTTTAGAATTATTTATAAATAAATAAATTTGAATATTTATAAGATTAGCCTTTTTGTTTTATCAAATAATAATTGATTTGTTTAATTTTTAAAACACATAATAAAATTTATAATTGCTCTTAATTAAAAATTAGAGAGGGAATTGAATTATATGCCACATGATTATAAATTAATAATAAATGAATAAATAAATAAATTAGTTTATGATTCATGGAAAGAATTGATTCAGACGCTCTAAACAACAACCAAGAAATGATTTGATACTATCAATTTTTGTTTAAATTAGTAAAAACAATGTAAGACAGTAGCAAAAGATAACCTATAAAAAAATTAATAAAGAGTTCAATTTATTCTAATGAGTTTTGAAGATTTAAATTTTAATATTTATATTTTTTGTTGATTTTTTAAAGCTTTTTAGATTTTTGATAATCGAAATAAAGTATAACAATACTACTATATAGTTTAGTTGTCCGGTAACTTATTTATATTATTGAAAGTGAAAGTACTATTACAATCCATAGTGAAATGTCTTTTGATCTACAACAATTATGTCAAACCCAAGCACCTAGGTCAATGTTGAGTTCTAAATGATTTATTTCAAGTCTTCAAAAATAAACTTTTCTTTTTTGTATGTATTATGAATGAAAATATGTATAATGAAACTAAACACACATAGTCCATTATTGTTAAAAAAATATATAAAATAATGTTGTTGTCGGTGAAAAATCACAAAGGGCCTCCCATTAAATTAATGTTTTTTCACATTGAGTTTGATTAAAAAGGAGAAAAAAGATAGAAGATAGAATTTCTATTGAAGGAATAACAAATTCATAAACATAAAAAATAAATTATTTCAATCGGAAGATATGATTTGAATTTTTAGATATAAAACATTAAATTAGATTTTTATGATGATTTGTTATTTATAAATAATTTTTGAACTTGGATTTTTGTTAAAAATACTTCAAGGATAATTTACATGTTTTTTATACAAAATTAAAAAAAAAATTAAGTCTCAATATTTTTTAATTATCATCTGCTTAGACCCAAGTCACTTAGGTCTCACATGGTTGTCAGGCCCAAACACTTGGATCATGCCAGACCCATGCATTGAATTAAAAAAAATATAGTTAAAAAAGAGAAGAGAAAAAAAATAAAGAAAATAGAATTTCTATTAAAGGAATAACAAATTCATAAACATAAAAAATGAATTATTTCAATAGGAAGATATGATTTGAATTTTTAGATCTAAAACGTTAAATTAGATTTTTGTGATGATTTGTTATTTATAAATAATTTATGGACTTGGATTTTCTTTTAGGATACTTCAAGTATAGTTTAAATATTTTTTATATAAAAAAATAAGTCTCAACATTTTAATTATTATCTTCTCAGACCCAAGTCACGTAGGTTTGGCATGATTGTCAGGCCTAGGCACTTGGATCATGCAATACCCAGGCATTGAGTTAAAAAAATATATAGTTAAAAAAGAGAGAAAAGAACAAAGAAGATAGAATTTCTATTGAAGGAATAACATTTATGTTTATGATACTTCAATGATAGTTTAAATTTTTTTTTTATAAAAAATAAAAAAATTATAAGTCTCAACATTTTAATTATCACATAATCAGACTTGGTTCTCGTATGCTCGCTAGACCCAAGTCGTTTAGGTCTTGCATTGCCGCCAAACCCAAGGGCCGCCGGTCAAGGCTCTTGGATCTCGCATAGCCGCTAGACCCAACACGCTTAAAATATTCTTTATACTTTTAATTTTTTTTACATTTTAAAAAAACTGATATTGACCCGCTGCGGAGCACGAGCCAATATACTAGTATTACCTATAATCTAAACCATGTAGAAAAAATAATATGCAAGTCCACAGTGTTTTCCCTATTTTCCCCTTATATTAAAAATAACCAAAAGGCATCAACTTTTCATTATGCAAATCCACGGTGAAAGACTGATTTTGCTCTTGTGGGCAAGCTTAGCTTTAGGAATATATGGATCTTTTCCACGGGGCTTATCAGTAATTACGTTAAAGAAGGGTGTTAAATAGTAATTTCACGTTTTTTCTATAATGTAATTACCAAATAACTCTTAAAAAAATTCTCTTTGGTTTAGGAGCTTTTTGGGTTTTTTTTTATTTGTAATTCTCATGTGGGGTTAGAGGTGATTTGATATTTTAATATATATAAATTCATTTTAAATTCAAAAGGTTGTTACCCGCATAACACATATTAGCAAGTGGGCCCCACCCGCACGCTTTAGGTGGCACGTGCAGTGCCCACACAATGTCGAATGCCATCGGTCGGGGTGGCATTCAATGCGCCTTACCACCCCTGTTATGATGGTGAAGCACGTGTTCACAGGCCGCGCACGGAGGGGCGCCAACAATGTGTTTTTCCCTTCCTTCCTCTTTTCCCTCTCTCCACCTAGAAAAACATGTTGGCCATTGCAAAAAAAACAAAAAAGTTTAGTTATTTGTTTGTTAAGTTAAGTTAGGTCATCATTCTTTTGGTTACAATGTATTTGGTCTTGAATCAGATATTGAGTTAATTTATTTTTTCAATTTCATCTATTGATACTTTTTTTTTATCAGATTTAATCCTTATTTTTTTAATTGCAACGTATTTGTTCTTGGATCATTTATTAAGTTAATTATTTTTTCAATTGCATCCATTTACACTTTATTTTTATATTAGATTTGGTCTTCATTCTTTTAATTATGATGTTTTTGGTCTTGAATCCTTTATTGAATTAATTTGTCTTTGAATTTCAACTTTTGACATTTTATTTTTATATTAATTATGGTCTTTATTCTTTTAATTGTTATTTTTAATTGTTCTTATCCTTTTTCTTAATTGAAATTGTTTTTCAATTTCATCCCTTATGATTTGTTTTTTTTCTTTTTGTGTCAAATTTGGTTCTCTTTCTTTTCAAATCTATATTTTTTTAATTCCTTTTTTTAATTTGTTTTTTCATGTTTATCCCTAATTATTGTGGCTGGTTTAGAATTTTACATTGTTAATTTTTTTTGCCTTTTACATTATGATCCGGCCTCATGATTTGTGTCACAAATTTTGAAGGTTTGATCGACTTCGCTTCAGTCATTTTTAATTATTTTTAAAATTTTCATATATCATCATTGAGTTCGTTGAAAATTGATTTCCTTTTTTTATATGTTTTAGATTCTTTTATGAATTTGATTTTATTTGATTCTCTTTCTTTTCAAATCTATATTTTTTAAATTGTTTTTTCATGTTTATCCCTAATTATTTTGGTTGGTTTAGAATTTTATATTGTTATTTTTTTTTGTTTTCCTTTTACGTTGTGATCTGGCCTTATGATTTGTGTCACAAATTTTGAAGGTTGGACTGGGTTTGTTTCAATTATTTTTAGTTATTTTTAAAAATTTCATCCATCATCATTAAGTTCGTTGAAAATTGATTTCCTTTATTTTTTTTATGTTTTGGATACTTTTGTGAACTAATTTTTCTTTTTGATTTTGCATTTCAATTCAATATTTTTTATATTTAAGATTTGATATTATACCACTCGTGAATTTTGATGACCTCACTTGGTTTTGCTAATGTTTTGTTTTTTAAGACTTTTTTTTTCATGGATTTTTTTCTCGATTTCATCATTCTACAGTTTGATTCGTGGAGTTTGACGATCATTATTATTTTTAGTTCTCTTTCTATTATGTTAAGTCATCAATTTGTTTCGTTGTTTAAAATACAAGGATAACATTTGACATCATTTTTTTTAGCTGCAAAGAAATTGACTTGGCTTACGGCAAAGCGCGAGCCATCAATCTAGTGCCTATAATAATAATAATAATAATAATTTATTACTAAAGGGAAAAACGCTGTGCAAGTTCATAATGTTTTTCGCATTTTCCCCTTATATACCTATATAATAATATATAATAATTTATTACTAAATAAACTAAAACATATGGGGGTGAATACTGTGCAGTCGCACTATTCACACCCTCATATTTTACAGTGGATTATACTATTCACTTTTGTTTTTAATGTTTGTTATAAATTTAAAGGGAAAACAATATTGAACGCAATTGAGTTCATGTTCTGGGTCACGAGTTTTTATTTTTAAGGTTGAATATAAATTTAAGGAAAAAAAATATTAAACTCAGTTGAGTACATGGTATGAGTGTACCCCACATGTTTTACTGTGGGCGACACTGTTCACTTTGTTTGTGTTTTTTGTTTAACATTTGCTATAAATTTAATGGGAAAAAAATATTGAACCCGATTAAGTTTATGGCCTGGGTCATGAGTTTTTTTTTTAAGGTTGAATATAAATTTAAGAAAAAAAATTTGAAGCCGATTAATTTCATGGTTCGAGTCACAAATTTAACGAGTTAACTTTAATGTGATTGCTACTACTTGTTGTGGAAGAGGTAGAAGATTAAAGATTAATGTAATAGAGAATGATCGTAAAATATCATGTCTTGTTTATAGTTGTCTAGAATTATTGTAAGGAGTCATTTAAATTCTGTCTAGTGTTGGTAACTGCCTTTATATCTTGTGTTAATCTAGTTTTAGAAATTATGATGTGAACTTATAGTAGGAAGGTCACTTCCTAAAAGCATTTGTTTTGGTTCTAGTTGTTAATGAGGCTTATTATGTTAAGGATATTTGGTTTAGTTGAATATTTAACATGTTTTTAATATTTAATATCCTAATCTCATTGAAATCATCCATGTAAGGCAATAAATGCTCATTGATTATGAATTTCATGTTGTCTATATGATTTCTTAGGATATTTGTGTGAATAAATGTTGTTGGTTTTTTATGAATCATGAAATTTGCTCAAACATATTAGCACAATATATTATTAGTATTTTCATTTCTCATTAACAACATTTCTTAAAATCAATTGCTTATGCACATTAGCAAAATTTTGACTAGTTTACTGGCTTAATAGGTTATTTATTCACCTTTTTCATCAACAAATTTTATGACCGAAAATAGTTTGTGATTTTTTATGAATTCTTATTATTTGAAGCTCAATTATTATTTTGTTGAAAGGTGGCCATGAGAGAGTCGTAAGTTAATATAAGGCCATCCTTATTTTCCTTGCATTATGTTCTCTGTTAAACGATGCCATTTAAAGTAGCTTTAATTTAGCCTTGTTATGCAGTGATTATTAACTGAACCTTGCACCTAATATTTTATTGTTTGAGTCTTATTATTCAGTTTTTGCTATATTCTATATAAAGCAATAATAACTTTATTATGACATTTACAATTTTAAAGTATTGATAAACTACTGTTAGTATTAGAAATATTTATATATAAAAGCCCATATTCAAAATCACAAGTATGATAGTGGTGAGGATGGTGAATTGTTTTGGAAGCGACAATTTGATCCTAAAAAATACTTGTATGCGTAATTAGAGTTTTAAACATGTATTATGTTAATTATATGCATAAAAAACCATGTATTGTTTTCATGCAACACATGTATGATATGGTTGATTGAAATTTTAAAAGGACATTGGAAATGATGTGTCTACATGTTTAGAATGAATACAATAATATTAATGAGCCTATACTATGATTTAAAAACAAAGTATGGGTTAAAAACTTCAAGAAGAATGAATGTTATTGAAAATGTGACCACATTTCTCTGTAAAATAACAATAGGTGCTTTAAATAGGGAAGTTTAGGAAGTTTGTTAGTAAATGTTTTAATAAAATCTTAAAAATGATATATTTGTTGTTATAAATGTCATAACATTAAAAGACACTGAATTTAGAAACACTTCATGAGAAATTGTGATGAATCCAAAATGTATGCCTCATTTCACGGTAACGCAAATATCGTTCTTAATCATTAGTGTCGAATATAAATTATTTTCAAAATGTTATTAATTATTTTCAATTTGATATTTATTGTTTTTCATGTAGAATTGCATTGATGCGATTGATGAAACATATATGCATGCTTACATATCTTAAGAAAATCAAATTTCATTTATCACTAGAAAAGGTGTACCAATACAAAACATAATGACTGCATGTTGCTTTGATATGCAATTTACATTTGTTTTGGCAGGATGAGAAAGCGATGCACATGATACATGTATTTTTTTTGGAGACTATTGATAATCCTAATATAAAATTTCCTAAACCACCAAAAGGTAATTACATAAGAAAAATTAAAAGAAAGATTTTTCTCTTACTCAATCTAACCTTATATGCGCGAGCCTACCACCATTTTCTTGTTGATTACTAACCCGTATTAAAATTCATTATATAAACACTAGAAAAATATTTTATTTTTCCAATGTGAGATTGAAAGCTCATTAATATATATTTTATGTATACAAGAAGAAAATTGTATTTTTTCAACATGGGATAAAAAATATTTTTGATTTAAATATTTCAACTTAAAAGAATAAAAAAATATCTTTCCAATATGAAATATTTTTTTTTAAAATAATCTTTTAAACTTTATTATTTATAACATATATAATTCATATTCACATTGATTGTTTCTTATCGTTTTCACGTTAAATATTAAAATTTCAAATATTTTTTTTAATCTTTCCAGGTTATTTAGGGTCAACTAGTGTGACCCAATACCTGATTCTTTGGCCAGGTCAACATCTAGATTGAGATTAATAACTATAATTTAAACTGCCTTTTATCAATAATAATTTTAACCATAATTTTTATTTAACATATATTTTATTTAACTAGTTACAATTAAAAATAATTTTTCAATCAAAATACAACCGTACTACACTGCAAAATACACTCTTAAAAGAGCAAGTAGTGTTAAGTTGCCCACTGGGAGAAACGGTGCAGACGGGTAAACGGTAGCGTTTTAGATTTACACAGAAAACAAACGGGGAGTCTTGTTCTGCTCATCTCCTCGTTTTGTCCAGGTGCCGCGCGCTCTAACACCACCAGTGGCTAACCCAACCCTAAAGACCACAGCTAGCCAAACTATAATCAATCCAAAGCTTACAGTAGCAGGCAGGGAGATAGGTTATTTGTCGGGAATCAGGCTGCAATGGCTGTTGATGGAAGCAAAAAATCTAAAGTATCAACAGCTCCACCTAGAAAAATCAATGTTCAAAAATTTGCAGAAACCCGGGCATCTGAACTGGAGAGTCTTCACACAATCGTATCAAACCGGCTAAACAACAATTTCCGGTCTCAAAGAAACAAGAGAAGAAGAACCACTGCTTATGAAAATCAAGCTGCGAAAAAGAGACATCGAAAAAGACGTAATTTAGGCCTCCTCGGTAAAGCCAATGATGACCTGTCTTCGGCTTCAGAAAATAAAGAGCCAAGGAAAGTCCCTCGCCGAGTTCGCAGGAGAATTGAGCTGAAAAAGAATCCAGAATCTGGTTTTGCTACTTCCGGCGATGGCACCAGGAGATTGAGAACTCACGTCTGGCATGCCAAACGTTTTACAATGACTAAGCTTTGGGGATTTCACCTTCCTCTTGGTTTGCACGGCAGGTAATTAGGAAGTAAGGCTAACTTATTCTGATTATTTTGGGAATTAGTTAATAATTAATGATGTATTTCGTGTGGTGCAGAGGGAGGGGATCCAGGGCTCTATTGAAGTGGTACGGAGACGGAGCGGTTGTGCATGATGCAAGCTACCATACTGCTGTCCAGTTGAAGGGTCCAGAGGCAGGCATTCACTTTTCTGTCAAGTTAGCAAAATATTTTTTATTTGTTTGCCACATTACATGTTAGAGAATAAGCATTGTCTATATCAAGCTTTGTGGCGCATTTTTTATTCCTCCATTGTTGAATTCATAATCTAAATAGAGATGATACGTTGTGTGATCTCCAGGAGTCATTAATTTCAATTCTAAATATGGTACTAGTGCCTTCTCCATCAGCTCAATCTCGCGATATTGCCAAGTCTATTCTTACTGGTGTTATCTATGGCACTGCTATGGTAGGTTAGCCCATTGCAAACCATTGTGAAACAAGGATAGCTTAAGTATTGGGATATATAAACTCTTTGATTTTTTCTCAGCTGCATCATGCTGGAGCACCTGTTTCTCAGCCGATAGCTCCTGTGAACTATATGTGGCGACCTTCTTGTCTTCGCAATAGAGAAAATGGCAATAACGAACATAGTTCTGGTGGATGTAATGAAACTCAAATCTCTGATGCTTGTTCTTCCCATCGTCAACTTTGGGTGTGGATACATGCATCAGCTTTTAGCGAGGGATATGATGCTCTGAAATTCGCTTGTCAGAAACAGGTACATGGTCTATCTTCTGTTCTCATGAGGAAATTGCGTGTTTTAGTGACATTCTGGCCAAACCTATTATATATCTATCTGGTGGCTTGACCACCCTGCCTCAAAAGGATTTTAGGAACCCTTTTTCCTTGGAGCTCACTGATTTTTGGTAAAAATTGTGTCTGTTTGTCTGTTTTTTATTTATTTTATATATTAAACTGGAAAACTATGTTTCTTTGGGATGCAGCTTATCATTCTAAACATTTAGTGGATGAAGAATATAAGGTTCTGTAAAAAAAAGGCTTTGTTAATGTGCTCTTAATATGCTAACTTCTTAACTTCCTGTTTTTTTTCTCTACAGATGAATGAGAGTGGCATTTTGATCAATTGTTTGTCACTCGAAGGCCAGCTTGCAAAGTTAGAAGTAATGGGATCACAGGCATCGGAACTTTTACAAAAGACATTACATCCTTTTTCTTGGTGAGCAACTCAAAAGTACAATTAGATTATTTTGAATCAAGATAAAAAGTAAAAAATGGTTAAAGGTGCTTATCGTGTGCAGTAATTCAGATAATTCTTGGCAATTGAGGAACTGCTCTGTTTTGGAAGTTGATGGTGACTCTGAGTTGAAGAAATCTATATTTCAAAGCAAGAACATTTCTCCTTGTTCAGTTTTATCTCTTGCTGTCAAGGATCCTCGTTCACTGCCTGTAAATATTGCTGACATTCCCAAGCCAACCCTTACTAGTGTACTCAATAATGTTCCAGAAGATGAAGCAAAAGAGCATGATGCCTTAACCGTAAATTTTGGAAATGGTGAAAAACATCCTCATTCATCGCTTTCAGAACCTGAAAGGAGTAGCAGTGTCCCTGACAATAGGAGTTTGTGGGATGCAAGCAGCAGAGTAACTCCCCCAGTGGAAGAGAATGTTCTTTGCTGGGAAAGGCATCATTTGCGTTTGGATTTTATCTGCCTTGATGGTTGTAAATCAAGGACACCAAATACTTCAACTAAGGTGCAGGGTTCAACATCTTGCCCTATTCTGCTTCTTACAAACAACAGTAACGGAATGGACTCACTGATGCGGTAATTCCACTTTCCAGGTTCATTCTTCCATTTGGCATAGTTCCAATTATGTTAATTTCTGCAGTTTATGCCTTGAAACCTAGGTTGGACATATTCATGTACCACTTTTTTACCTTGGTATTTTTTCCCAAATATGGATACCTTCTAAGTGGTATCTTGTGAGCTAAGTATCGCTGTAGATGTAACCTGCAAGTAAGAATCAAATTGCTCACTTGTTTTTAAGAACAAAGCAGAATGAAGAAATGCTTAAGATGATGAGAAGTTTTTGGTGGTAGTTGTCTTTTTAAATTGTTACTTCTGATGTTATTGTTGTGCCAGAGTAGTCATGAATTAAGGAATTAAATTCACCCCCCCCCCCAAATGGAGTCCCAACCTGTCCCTTATTTTTCCTTGCTCCTTTTTCCCATCTTGGTTATATTTTGGGACAATTTTAAATCCCTAAAGCTGTGCACTGAAAAAATCCCATGCATACATTGAGAAAATTGCCCTTGATATTGCCATTAATTATAATGGATTCCATCAAGTCTGCTTGGCTGACCCTATTCAGTGAGTTTGTTCATGTATTTTATCATCAATTCACACTTTGAACCTATAGGAGCTTATTCCTATCCCTGCCCAACTCTTTGCCCCCTGAATCGAAGCCCAGGGCCAAAGTAGTTCAAGTTTTATCTTGTTTATGCCTTCATGGGCCAAATCAGAATCACTTTCGACAAGAGAGGTTGGAATGAATTGCAAATATTTTACACAGGATTAGATTGTGAAGTGGTTTGTGATAGCTTAATTACACCATTCAGATAAAGCAATTTGGAACTTGCTCTCATCATTAAAAAAAAATTATTCTCTACTCTGCCATTAATTACATCTGAATATATAAGATTTACTTGCTCATTGCCTTTTTACCTTTGCCATCTCTAAATATATGCTGTCATGGCCTTTTTATGTGAATGGGCTTTAAGACCTTATTAGAATCTGATAAGCACTTCCTTTTCTTTCAGATGGTCTGTTATACTTCCCTTAAGCTGGGTTAGGGTCTTCTGGATTCCTTTCATCTCCAAAGGAGCACATGCAATAGGTCTGAGAGAAAAGCGATGGATTGCTTGTGAAGTATGCATAGTTGACAACTGTACAGTTTTCCATACAATGTTGCAAAACCATGCATGCTAATTTTCTAGCCTTTGCAGGTTGGGCTGCCACAATTTCCTTCTGATTTTCCTGATTGTAATGCGCACTTATCTTTTATGGTGAACGAAAGGGCTGCCCTTGACCACAAAGTGGAACGACTACCTCCTTCTGTAAGACCTCTGAAAGTTCCCATGCCTTTCCCATGGAATAGTGTCCGTCTTGCTCTTGATAAAGGTTCTGCTATAGTTCAAGATCCTCAAATTTCTGGTCGAAAAGATAACATTGATGACAATTCATTATTGAGCTCAGAAGATGGGGATTGTGCAAAAACAGTAGCCACTGGTCATTGTAATTCATTTGATGGATTTGTAGGACGGACATCCAGTATACTGATTGATTTCTTGAGTGAAATCCATGCCAGTCATTTGCTTTTGTTTCCTCACATTCCAAATAAGAAGACAAGGCTTTCAGAGTTTATAAAGGATGAAAGCATCCTCAGTAAAGGTCAATGTAGTGCCCACCAAATCACTTCTAACCGTAGATTGTGTTTCATTAGAGTTCTTCTACATGCATACAAGGAAGGTTTTTTTGAAGAAGGAGCAGTTGTTTGCGCTCCCGGTCCAAATGATTTATCCATGTGGATTTCTAGGTATTTTAACAAAACTTTTCTCATCTTTTCCCTTTTCTCACTGATGATAACTGCTTTACTCTCTTTGACATCAACAATTTCATCATCATTCTTTGAGCTTTGTATCACAAATGGTGGATTTATAATTGGAAAAGATGATTTAAAGATATTTGTGAAGCTTCAAGAATATTTATTAGTATCTATGTTGAACCAATGGAGCAAGTTGACTCCATGAAGGATATAATTCTTGAGAAATAACACTAGTCCTTGTTTGGCATTTCTTAAGGCGCATCACACTTGTGAGCTAATATCATCCACTTCTTTTGTATGCTGCAGTTCAGAAAATAATGAAGGTGGACTTCAAATTTCCCAGTCATCTGTGGGTTCATATTTCAAAGAGCTACCTTCTAGTAAGTGGGAACTCTGGATACCGCAGGACCCTGTGGTAAGAGAATCTCATAGATGGCCTATTGGTTTTGTCACTGCTGGATTTGTTCGAGGGAGGTTAGTATGATAAGCTCTTGTGCAGCACATCTATTGACATTTCTCTTCCATAAAATGTGCAGTTGTCTGTGGTGGTTAACTCAGATTCGTACCTTGCTTGCAGCAAGAAGCTAGTGGCTGAGGCTTTTTGTGAGGCAGTTTTACTAGCTCAGCTTAGGGAGGAGCAGTGGATTGGGATGCCTGTGAAGCAAAGGAAGAAGGAAATATATGTCCTTGTTAGGAACCTGAGATCTTCTGCATATAGACTCGCCCTTGCCACTGTAGTCCTGGAACAAGAAGAAGAAGATGTGGTATTCTTGTGAGATGGTGCCGCCGGTGGGTTTTTCATTTCCATAAAGATGCATAAATCTTGTTCTCTAGCTTAACTATAGGTAACAGAGAATTTTACTGGAGTAACATACTGGTCATCACGGTGTTGTTTTCATCAATAGATGTCCACTGCCCGACGGTGAACTACTGACTCCAGTTCAGTTTCTGCAATGCAATTAAACCTCTCCTGTTTGGGAGAAGGTTTGCTAAAAATCAATTTTTTTTTAAAAAAATTAATTTTATTTTTATGTATTTTGGATTGTTTTGATGAGTTTTTATTAAAAATAAAAAAAAAATATTATTTTGATATATTTTCGAGTGAAAAACATTTTAAAAACTATCGCAATCATAACCCGTGTATCGAGCTTAAACCAAGTAGCAAACATGAATGTATATGTTCCAATGGCCTGGCAAACTTCCAAAAGTTATACAGCAACTCTTTTAATTTGCCCATCATGTATGATACTGCAACATCTTGCAGCTTCATAGCAAGAAATCCGTGAGGACACTATAGAGTTCGAGTCAGAGTCACAAGACCAAACTCGAAAGTCACGCACCACAGATCAACATTCCGGGCTCATGTACAATTAATTAAACCAGGCCCATCTCCTAGTTTGGCCCAATCAGAGCCTCTCTTGCTTTGCTTGGTGGCTCAAATAAATACCGAGACTTTGAAACAAAACTTCAAAACCAAATCGAGCATCTTTTAGAAAGCAGAGAGAATTTCACCTCTCAAACAGGTACCGCTTCTATCTCTCTCTATATATATTCAATTATTTTTTATTAAATTATTTTCATAATGGTTTCAATCTTTTATTTCAAAATAAAATAAAAATAAAATAGTATGAATCTCTTTAGATCTTAGTTACTGTTGACCAATCCATGATGAAAAAAAAAGAAGAAAATTGTTTCAATTTTAAAATCCAAGTTAAATAGTTGCCTTTTTTTTTTTTATAAAGAAAATATTTATCTATAGTCTGCTTATTTTCAGTAAATATATACAAAACCAACCTGTGGCGATTTGGAGTATAGGGAGTTGAAGATGGCAAGGATCAAACCTCAAGATCTCTTACAACAGAGCAAAAAGAAGAAAGCGCCGAGTCGAATGAGCGTCACTTCTATTGTTTCATACTGCCTCATTCTTCTCTTGACTTTATTTTTCTTGTATTCTATCTATAAACACTGGTCGCTAAGGTCTGTCAAGTCCTCAGATTGATTCTTAATCCTTTGTGTTGTAATAAATTATGCTTAATTTTATAGTTTGGATGCGCCAAACTAGCTGGATCTGGATCTGTATTTTTTAAAATATTTCTCATTGTGGAGATGCAAGTTTATTGTGTGTTGATTGTCAACTTGGATTATGCATCTCTCTCTTTGGCTGTTATTATACTCGGCGTGTTTTACTAATTGAGGGAATTCTCAGGTGGTAAATGCCTGTATCTATTTGTATGGAAATGAAGGTATTTGAGGCTTGTGTTTAGGTCAAGTGTGCAGACTGAAAATGTTGAATCGGGTTTTGGGGTACATTTTGTAGAGAACCTTTTGTTTTGATGGTTACCGTGGTCTTTTTTTTATTTTTATTCCCCTCTACTACCTATGTTTCTATACAAGTTTGAAATATATAGGGACCATTCTTGTGGCATGGTAAAGTTCTTGGGCTTGCTACTGTAATGGTGTTGGTCTGAGCCTTGAGAGCAGCCGCCTCATGTAAAAGATGTGGAAGGTTTGTTTCTTAGTTTTACCTCAAAGAACCTAATTTCGGGGTGGGATCATAATTGGATAATGCCCTTTAAATCCCAGATTTTTGACTGGTATTTACAACAGAATCATTTGTAAATTGTTGTAAAAACGATAATGCAAGATTGGCTGACTTTGCATGTTGATGCATGCGTTTCAGAATTTTTATGCAAGAGCTTGATTTTAATCTGCCAGACTCTAATTTTGCCCGGTTTTGTCTGCTGTAGGGTGGTCATGCTTTTGTTGATTCAAAGAAATATGATCTCCCTGGATATGCAGTATGTCTCTGTATGCTGAGCGATTTAACTTTTCTACTTTGTTTTGTCGAAAGGTTTTGCAAAGCTTATCCTTATAGAGTCCAGTATAGCCTTTACTTTGGAATAAACAGTACACTGGAATTTTCTTCGTAGCATCAGATGACGATATGTAGTGCACTGTAATGAACTCCTTGCCTAAAATGAATGAAACATGCCCGCTGGGTGTACATACATTAGACATTTATATTCTCTAGAAGAAATGCACCTAAAGAGCCTTTTTTTAAGAATGCACAAAATAACTTTGTTTTCATTTGGCTAGTTGGAATCTTTAGTTAGGTCAGATTATATTTTTGCTAGCTCTGAGTTAACATGCTTCTCACTCAGATTTTATTCTTGCTAGCTCTGAGTTAACATGCTTCTCACTCAGTTATATTGGTAAACTGGACAACTCTGGCTGTATGTTTTGAAAGACCGGTAAAAAACCTAGATTGATAGGTGCCTGGTTCTTACTTGGAGATTCAGCGATGTTTTTCATGGCATTGTCAATGAGTTTCAGCTTAGTTACGACCACTGTTGCTGCTGGTGATGATGATGCTACTCATTGTTATAATAGCACTCCCACTCTGTAGTGCCATTTAAACTTGTAATGGCACCATTGAGCGAGTGCTATTGTCAAATATGGACTGGCAATATTCTAGTTTTTAGATTCATGAATAGCTCTTCTTATAGTCGATGTCATCAATGGTCCTGAAATTTGCCTTTTGTTTAAAGTAGGAACCCTCCTCACATTTGAACATGACAATATAATATTTTGTCACTGTATTTTCAAAAGTTCCACTTTACATTCTACTATTTATATAGTTGATAATACTTTACAAGTGAGGTGTGAGCGAACTTAATCAATGAAAAATTTCAAAAATATTACAAAAATATCATTATAATTGATTTAATATCCAAAGTTCTTTCATAATTTATGCATCTTCTTTTTTTCTAACAAAAAATGAATTAAGGTAGCAATATTTGAATTTGGAATTTCAATCTTGGATCTATATTGCCCTATGAAAGAGAGAGTTTCAATATATTTGTTCTATTATTCAGAAATTGTTTTGAAGAGAGAGAAGGGATGATTGTTTTAAAGAGAGAAAAGAGAAGAGAGGAGATGTTTAGGGAGAGAAAAGAGACGAAGAGAGAGAGAGGAGAAAGAAGCAAAAGGAGAAGAAAGGGGAAAAAGAAAAAGGAAGAAGGCAAAAAAAAAAAGAAGTCAAGACATATTTTAAGCTTTTCATCAAAATCTGAATTTGATATTGGCTCAGTAAGTAAAATGTAATTTTTAAACAGATGGAGGCAAAGTATTATCGTGCTCAAATGTCTAGAGTATCAGAGTGTCTGGAGTGTTAAAGTAGTTTTTTCTTTAAAATATTATACTGAGAGACCTATTTGTAAAGTTTGAAAGCTTACAAGGTTCTTTATTGGATCTATGCATAAGGTTTCATCAATAGGCATCTTAGCTGAGGCACTTGCATTTGAATTATTCCATAAGGAACTCATCTATGCTTTAAGAGGGTTAAGCATCCAACTTGTAAGTTAGAACGTAACTTGGGAAATTCACTTTGTACTTGGGAGACTGAGCATAGGACTATTTTTTTTTACGAGTATTTTTCTCGTGCCATCTTGAACGCCTACCGTAACATGGAAGCACTGCGTGGCTTTGTGATATGGTTTCTTTGTTATAAGTATTTGTACCATCATATCAAGGTGCAGCCTGGTTGCTCTTTCACCAGCTCTCTCTTGGCTTTTCTTTTTATGGATTCTGTCTGTTATTATTATTTTCTAGAGCTGGGTAATCGTAATGCTTGGTATTCCTGTTGAAAATCACAATGGTCAATATTTTTGGCTCTTTGTTCATGCTTTGGGGTTTGGGATGGAAGGAATTGCAAGGTGATGGAGGACAACTTGGAGGGTTCGGTTATGCCAAAGGAAATTTAAGACAGCTTTTTAAGGTATCCTGCTACAGAATGCTTGATAATGTGTCTATAGTCTCATGATGTAATTATGGTTTAATTGTTCATATTTTTATTTATGAAGTAGATACATCGACAAGCCATTTGGTTGAGGTTTGGAGTATATGGTATAAGCTTGATGGTCCCTACTCCACAATGCAACTTCGGGATAAATGTACATTTTCTCCAAATTAGAAATTGTTTGTGATAGTTAATTTTCTATCAGAAATCTTCTTCTCTTTTCTTTATAGTTTGTTTTATCTAATACTGGCGCATAAACAACTTTTTGGAACAAAAAACTGGTTTCAGACCTCTGATTTAATTGGTTTTGCAGTGAAAAGGGGCACTTCAAGGGGATGCCTTTTCCATCGTGTAATGAAGCATTATGTAATTCAAGCAGGGGATGGTGGTCTTCTTGGGGATACAGAAGACTGGACTTTGAGAGGGAAGCATTATAGTCAACTTGATACGTGGTTACTAGCTTGAATTTTATTTTCTTTCGTTTTTCTTCATTCAATGGTTCAACAGCCTGTTTCCCGAAACTTTTGAGGTGTTAAGTTTATTTGTTATTCTTTGATCAGTTTGAAACGTGAGGCATTCATGTTTGGAGCTTCCAAGACAAAGCATGATGACCGAGGAGAAGATGTTGTTCAAGTAACGGACTTCAACATCCTTTTGGCTGTCATGACTTGTCTTTTGGGAATTTATATCAGCATCTTCTTTTTTCACCAAACAAGCATTATACTACCAGGAAACTTTACTAAGTTGTAGTGACCAATATTTTGAAGATACTACTGTGGGGGGGCTAACTGCTCCTGTAGAGCCCAGAAACAGATGGATTATCTGTTGGATGATTTTTTGAAAAATTACTTTGTTACTGATTCATGCAAGACCTTCAGTTGTAAGAGTTTTATTTTTGGTCAATGTTGATTGTAGTTTTTAATGTTTGTCAGGAAATTGAAGAGAACATACCTAGATCTCATGCTGGGATCATTGATGTGACTTGGAGGCAGAAAATCTAAAAGCTGTTGTGCTAATCCGAAGCTTTTCCATGCTGCCTTATTCCGGATTGTCTTTTACCACTCAAACTTGCCATAGGGACAGTGGTGCATTTTGGGATGAGTCATCCCATTAGAGGCCACAACCATGATATGGAGACCTGCTGAGAATCAAGCTGTTTAAATTTGCGTGAATACTGAGCCAATTCTGTTCTGGTGATTTTATTTCTCAGGCTGGATGGTACAAATTTTACGATGAATAAAGGATGGGACAATTGAAGACTCTTATTTTGCCGCATTGAACTCATCTTATTGACAACATGATAGGTATTGTTTGAAAAATCCACGCTATTAAATTCAAAATCAGTAGTTAGAAGGTTTTTTTCTTTTATATATATATATATATAGGCGGAAGGTAGGAAATCAAATATCAAATATGTAATTGGTAGTTATTTGCTTCCAAGATAAAATTTAAACCTTGTTAGTCACGGGAAGCATCTATAAAATCTGATTCAATGTTACATAAATGGCTAATTCTAGCCATTTCTTAATTCTGGCTTCCCTGAACTAAGCCTATTTAGGGGAGACCCTTTCAAGCAAGTTCTCAAGCTCAGGGTTTATTTCAATATTATCTTCTTCCAACCTCTGCCGCATCTCTGGAGCCAATCTGCCAGCAGCTGTGTAAGTCTTTAGCAGCAAAATGTAAGCATTAGAGTTCAGACGATTAATCTGCTTCCATATCTTGCACAGTCTCTCAGCACCATCAACATCTTTCCCATCTTCAAAATAATTCAGAAAAGCACTTACTGTTTTCTGATCTGGTTGCCATTCAATCTCCTTGGCTTCGGAAAACGCCGCTTTCATGTGCTTCAGAGCCAAATCCGGTTGATGGTTCTTCAAGAAGAAAACCATGAACATCTCCCGGGCCTTAAAGAATAGTCCTTTGGTCCTCTTAAGAGCTTCATCAAATATTGACGCTGCTTCTTCATACATATCATGCTCTAGGCAGGCTCTTATAGCGACATTTGCCAACCTCATATCATAACTGTGGCAACTGGACTCCCACTCCTTGAAACACTTCAGTATACCCTCGACATCTTTTAATTTAGCAAGAGCCTGGAGCACGTTAAGATAACTAATATTGGTTGTTGTGCGGAAGCTTGACTTCAGTGAATTCCACACCCGATGGACCTCACTTAGATTAGAAGTGCCAGCATAAAGGGAAATCAGAAAATGATAAGCTTCACGGTCAGCATCATGTCTGCGTTTTTTCTGAAAATCACAGTCGCGGCCACATTCTATCTGCTCCTCTAATTTTCTAAGAGCTGATTCAGCTTTGTCAAAAAGTCCAGCCTTGACATAGATTGTAGCGAGGTTACTGTATGTAGTCCAAGAAAAGTTCTCTTTGCCATCCGTTTTCATCTCATCTAGAACTCTCTGTACTCCCTCAAAATCGTTCAAACATCCATAGCTCTGCATCCAGATATTATAAGTGAAGGTGCCAGGAGATACGCCCCTCTGCTTCATCTCCTGTACTATGTCGAGCACCTTCTCAGGTTGCCCCAATCTCATATGCAGGGTCATGAGATTGCTAAAAGGCATAGAAGTTGAAAGAAGCTTCATTTTGTCCATTTTTTCAAAAAGAGTCAGTGCCTTTTCAGACATACGTTCCTTGCAGTAACAGTTCAGAAGTGTTGAATAAGTAACATGATTCTGCACAGATGGTGGGAGGTTGTCAAAATAATTCTCGGCTGCAGCAATCCCTTTGGTTTTTGCTGTAAGATCTAGGTAAACTGCATGATCAACATGGGAAAAGTTCATTTTCCTCTTCTGCATCCACTCCATTACCTAAATGGCATGGTCGAACCTGCCGTA
>Ga0307513_10001008_pt1 | contig 40757 bp, 40 predicted proteins | sample 15_EM_MG_FD_202174 | JGI IMG/M metagenome (GOLD analysis project Ga0307513, IMG submission 202174) | Populus trichocarpa ectomycorrhiza microbial communities from riparian zone in the Pacific Northwest, United States - 15_EM | ecosystem: Host-associated > Plants > Roots > Unclassified | place...
ATGTTCACCGCGATCATCCAAGCCGTGGCGACAGTTTCGTCCGTCCAAGACCACGATGCTATTCGAACCTTCGTTATCGAGTTTGCCGACACTCTCCCTTGGCCGCTGAACAGACATTAGGCCTCATCCAGCACGCGTCCAACGGCCGGGGTTTCGCTGAACGCGAACTCCTCAAATTCAATATGCACCTCGCCGCGATCCTCCGTGGTGCCTGGTTTCACCAATAGGAACCGGTGGACCATTCTTGGTGGAGCGGCAGAGAATTCATCGTACCAAATCTCGGTAGGTCGAACTGTGAGCGCTCTATCGAGAACATCTTGACCGAGGACAATTCTACCACCGCCGTAGCGGATGAGCGTGTGCCAGTAGCCGCGTTGAAAATCGCCTGTCAGCAACCGAAGGGACAGCGCGCTGTCCGATGAGTTCAGGCGATCCACGTAGGCATCGTTCAGGCTAATGCTCGTGGTGAAGCGCCACACCGGCCCATCTTCGTCGAGCGACCTGACGTATCTCTGATACCGAGCGCGGACCTTCTCAAACTCCTCGTCCGACAGATCGCCCAAAGCCCATGCACGGGTGAAGTGTTCCATGCTGCGAAGTTATCCGCCCTTAGCGCCAGCCGCAAACGGACCTTCCCAATGTCCGACATGGGTGGTGAGCGGACTTTAGGGCGCTGCGCTGGCGTGTTCACGCGGTCGCCCTCTCGTAAGTCTAACGTCTCTTGAGACTATCGAAGACCATTCGAACCTTCTCATCAACGCGCATCGCGTGCTCGGCGAATTCAAGCCTTGAGGATCGGAAATTATAGGCGACGCCTAACCGTGACGTCAGGGGGAATCCGGTATTGCAGTAGAACTCATCCGGCGTCGCGCCGCGCGAGCTTTTCCAGCATCGCGCGACGTAACCGTCTGGGCGAGGCAGGGTGAAATAATGATACCGATCGCGAACGTATTCTTGAGCGCCGTCGGGCAGGGCTATCGGGGTGAGTCCCGCCAACTCGCGTCCATAAATCGACCAGTCGTTTGCTGAATGGGCGATCATGCGACCAGCATTGTATTCGCCTAGGACATAAACGGTGATCCGTTCAGGATAATCGCTGCGAGCCTTTGACCTTCCTTGGCTGCACGCCGCGGCCCACCAGGCAAAGGGCTGTTCCTTAGCGCAGAATGCGGCGCGACCCCGACCGGAGTTTTCCACGAAATCAACGTTGAGGTTCGTCAAGGCGATGGGTCTCGACGCCCGCCAGCAAAAGGCACGAGCTTGCCGATTCTGCCAAAACGCATAGCGCGGATTGAACTCCTGGCCCTCACCAACGCTAATGACCGGTGCAAGCGGAAGCGCGAGCATCACGTCGCCGATGGTTGCGCGATGTAATTTTGCGCTACAGGCCGCGGAGGGCGGAGCGTACATAAACCAGCTCCGCGCTTCGCTAAGGCCCATCACACCGGGCGGAATCCCGATAAAAGCCATTGCGAGTATGGCATAAGGCGACATTCGCCACTGGATCGAACGGCTTACTAGAATTGCGGCGCGCGCCGCTGCGCCAGCGAAAAGCCCAAGGCAGCCAAGGGCGACTACCGGGAGAGCAATTGCCACTCCGGGGCTATCAATCCGCAACACTTCGTTGACGGCCCAGATGCAAAGGAGCAAGGCGAGGGTCGCCCCGACCAGAAGCGAGCGCCAGCCAGGCAAACAGGCGAGCAGGGCAAAGCCGACGAAATAAATGAAAAACAAAATCTGATAGATTGAGTGCACGCTTGGATTGTGCCCCCTAGGTCTTGCGACTTCGTGTACCGTGCGTTCCGGATGATCAAGTCACGCCAAGGGTTGAGCAAGCGTGGCGCGAAACCTCGCCGCCGCGACGAAAAGGCGGCACCGGTGGCCGAATATGACCGCGCCTAACGTCACCCTCAAACGGAACTCCCGAACGTCTACAACGGGCCGGAAGCAGACATCGGCCCGCCAGACCTTCGGCGAGTTCGGCCGTTGAACGCCGTCCCGCCCCCCTAGATCGAGAAACTCACCCCGCAGCCGCAGCTGCTCTTGGCGTTGGGGTTGCGCACCCGGAACTCCGCCCCGGCCAGTTCGTCGACGAAGTCGATCTCCGAGCCCATCAGCAGGGCCAGCGACACCACGTCCACCAGGGCCGCGGCGCCGTCGCGCTCCACCTTGATGTCGTCGGCGTCGGCGGTGTCCACCAGGTCGAACAGGTACTGGAAGCCGGAGCAGCCGCCGCCTTCCACCGCCACGCGCAGCATCACAGGCTTTCCCTGCGTCTGGCCGATGGCGTGGATCCGCCGGGCGGCGGCGGGCGAAAGGGTGAGTTGCGGCTGTGTCATCGGTGTTAAAGCAATCCTTGCTTACCCTATATGCGTTCGACAGCGGCTTCGACCAAGGGGCCATCAACCGGATCGGTCAAATCGTCTCCATGCCTGCCCCCCGCGCGCCCTACGCCGAAGATCCCGCAAAGTCGCTCGGGCGCCGGGTGGAGGAGCCGACAAGCCGCACCCGCACGGCGTTCGCCCGCGACCGCGACCGCATCATCCACGCTACGGCCTTCCGCAGGCTTAAGGAAAAGACCCAGGTCTTCGTCGCCCACGAAGGCGACCATTTCCGCACCCGGCTGACCCATTCCCTGGAAGTCGCCCAGATCGCCCGCTCGCTGGCCGCCGCCCTGGGCCTCGACGCCGACCTCGCCGAGACCGTGGCGCTCGCCCACGACCTGGGCCATCCGCCCTTCGGCCACGCCGGCGAGGACGAGCTGGAACGCCAGATGGCCGGGGTCGGCGGCTTCGACCACAATGTTCAGACCTTCCGCGTCGTCACCAAGCTGGAGCGCCGCTATCCGCGCTTCGAGGGGCTGAACCTCTGCTGGGAGACCCTGGAAGGGGTGATCAAGCACAACGGCCCGGTGTCCGACCGCCTGGACAGGCCCTCCTGGCGCGGCGTCGCCGACTTCAACACAGGCTACGACCTGCGGCTTGCCACCTGGGCCTCGGCCGAGGCCCAGGTCGCCGCCATCGCCGACGACATCGCCTACAACAACCACGACGTCGACGACGGGGTGCAGGCCGGCCTCTTCCAGCTGCGCGAACTGCTGGACGTGCCGCTGATCGGCCCGATCCTGGCCGGGGTCTTCGCCGAATATCCCGACCTCGACCCCATCATCGTGCGGCTGGAGGCCGTGCGCCGCATGATCGGCGCCATGGTCGACGACGTCATGGCCGAGACAGATCGTCGCGCCAGGGCGGCCAGGGTCGCCAGCCCCGAGGACGTCCGCAACCTCGACCACGCCATCGTCGCCTTCTCCCGCGACATGGTGGAGGACCTCTCCCAACTGCGCGCCTTCCTGATGGAGCGGATGTATCGCCACTGGAAGGTCAATCGCACCCGCAGCCAGGCCCGCCGTATTCTCGCCGAGATGTTCCAGTTGTTCATGGCCGAACCCGACGTCCTGCCGACGGAATGGTTCGCCCGGTCGCAGAATCGCGACGAGGCCGGTCTGGCCCGCGTGGTGTGCGACTACGTCGCCGGGATGACCGATCGCTTCGCCATCGAAGAGCACCGCAGGCTTTTCCACCTGGATGTCTGGAATTAGGGGCACGAGGGCGGCGAAGCGCGGCGCGCTCCGATAGACTACCTTCTTCAAGCGCGCGATTCGCGCCGCGCGCCGTTTTTGCTTTTTGCGGGGAGCCTACGCGATGTCGGAACAAGATCGCGGCGCCTACACGCCTCCCACCGAAGCGCCGCTGGCCTTCGACGCCCGCCAGCCGGTGCGCGGTGCGCGGCCCGCGCCGCTGACCCTGATCGTCTCCACCCTGGTGCTGGCGGCGCTCGCCGTCGCCATCGTCATGTTCTACCGCTCGGGCGTGCGCCAGGCGGGCCAGGCCCCGCAGGCCATCGGCACGCCGGTGGGCGAGCTGAAATCCGCCGCCCCGGCCGAGGAACAGCCCGTCGATCCGGCCGCCGGCCTGCAGATCTACAAGTCGGAAGGCGGCGAGCCCGCCGCGCCGGAGCCGAAGTTCACCCCGCCGCCGGAAGAACCCCAGCCCCGCGCCCCGGCCGTGGCCGTCGTCCCCGCCACCCCGGCGCCCAAGGCCGCGCCGACCACGCCGGTCGTCAGTTCGCCGGCCTCGGCCGGCCTGAAGCCCGCCCAGCCCGCGCCGGGTCCGGCCCCGGCTCCCAAGGCCGCCGTCCAACCGGCCCCGACGCCCGCGCCCAAGCCCGTCGCTCCCCCGCCGAAGGTGGTCGCGCCCAAGCCGATCCCGGCCGCGCCCAAGCCTGCGGCGACGCCCGCGCCCGCGCCGAAACCCGCGGCCACGCCGGCCCCTGCGGGCGGCGGCGCCTCGGTCCAGATCGGCGCCTTCTCGTCCCAGGCGCTCGCCGACAGCAACTGGGCCGCGGCGGTCAAGGCCCCCGGCGGCGCCGGCAAGGGCAAGCATGTGGAACTGGTGCCCGGCAAGGGCCTCTACCGCACCACCGTCACCGGCTTCGGCTCCCGCGCCGACGCCGCGGCCTTCTGCAACGCGCTGAAGGCGGGCGGCAAAAGCTGCTTCGTGAAGTGAGCGTCAACGCCAGCATCCTCGGCTGCGCCGGCCTGACGCTCGGCCGCGAGGAGCGGGCCTTCTTCCGCGACGTGCGGCCGTGGGGGTTCATCCTCTTCAAGCGCAACGTCGAGACGCCGGAGCAGGTGAGGGGACTGGTGGACGAACTGCGCGCCTGCGTGGACCGCCCCGACGCCCCGGTGCTGATCGACCAGGAAGGCGGGCGCGTCCAGCGCCTCGGCCCCCCGCACTGGCCGACCTATCCGCCGGGCAGGGCCTACGGCCAGCTTTCGGCCAACGACCCGCTGCTGCGCCGCGAGATCGCCAGGCTGGGCGCGCGCCTGCTGGCCCATGACCTGGCGGCCCTGGGCATCAACGTCGACTGCGTGCCGGTGCTGGACGTCCCCGACCCCAGCGGCCACGAGGTGATCGGCGACCGCGCCTACGGGACGACGCCCGACGAGGTGGCCCTGCTGGGCCGCGCCGCCGCCGAGGGCCTCATCGCCGGCGGCGTCCTGCCGGTGATCAAGCATATCCCCGGGCATGGGCGGGCGATGGCCGACAGCCACCACGACCTGCCGGTGGTGGACGCCAGCTACGAAGACCTCGACGCCCGCGACTTCGCCCCCTTCCGGGTGCTGTCGGACATGCCGATGGCGATGACCGCCCACGTCGTCTACACCGCCATCGACCGCAAGCGCCCGGCCACCACCTCCAAGAAGGCCATGCGCGACGTGATCCGCGGGGCCATCGGCTTCGACGGCCTGGTGATGAGCGACGACCTCTCCATGAAGGCGCTGAAGGGCGACTTCACCGCCCGCGCCAAGGCCTCGCTCGCCGCCGGCTGCGACGTGGTCCTGCACTGCAACGGCGACATGGCCGAGATGAAGGCGGTGGTCGCCGGCACGAAATCCCTCAAGGGCCGCGCCGCCGAGCGCGCCCGCGCCGCCCTGGGGCGCCTGGCCAGGTCTCCCGAACCGTTCGACGCCGATGAGGCCCGCGCCCGGTTCGCCGCCGCGTTCGAAGGGCGCGGGGCGGCGTGAGCGAGGGCTTCCAGCCGAACCTCTCCTTCGAGGCGGCCGGCGCCGCGGCCGAGGACGGCGAGGCCCTGATCATCGATCTGGACGGCTACGAAGGCCCGCTTCACGTCCTCTTGGAACTCGCGCGCCGACAAAAGGTTGATTTACTTAAGCTTTCCGTCCTGAAGCTGGCCGAGCAATACCTCGCCTTCGTCCACCAGGCCCGCAAGCTCCGCTTCTCCCTGGCCGCCGACTATCTCGTGATGGCCGCTTGGCTCGCCTACCTGAAGTCGCGGCTTCTTCTTCCCAAACCTGAACGCCCCAAGGGCGAGGAACCGCCCGCCGAGGAGGTCGCCGCCCAGCTCGCCTTCCGGCTGGCCAAGCTCGACGCCATGCGCCAGGCCGTCGAGGCGCTGAAGGCCAGGCCCCAGCTCGGCCGCGACGTCTTCGGCCGCGGCGACCCCGAGGCGATCCGCATCATCCCGTCGATGGCCCTCGAAGGCGACCTCTACGGCCTGATGAGCGCCTACATCGCCCAGCGCACCAAGGAGCAGAACCGCCGCTACTCTCCCGCCGCCCCCAAGGCCTACCCCCTCGAAAGCGCCCGCGACCGGTTGCGCAGCATGCTGCCGGACATGGGACGCTGGACCCCGCTCAGCGGCGTCGCGCCGATGACGACCGGCGGGGAGGGGCCAAGCCGGGCCTCCTACGTCGCCTCGACCCTGTCGGCCAGCCTGGAGCTGGTGAAGGAAGGCGCGATGGAAGCCCGCCAGCTGGAGGCCTTCGCCGACATCTACCTCCGCGCGCGGCGAGGCCAGGCATGAGCGTCGAGCGCGAGGTCGAGGCCCTGCTGTTCGCCGCCGCCGGTCCGCTGAGCCTGGAAGACTTGACCGGACGGTTGCCGGCGGGCGCCGACGTTCCGGCCGCCCTGGCGGCCCTGCAGGCGCGTTACGCCGGCCGGGGCGTGGAGCTGGTTTGCGTCGGGGGCCGCTGGCGGTTCCAGACCGCGGCCGACCTCGCCTGGTTGATGACCCAGGAACGCGACGAGCCGCGCCGGCTGTCCAAGGCCGCCCAGGAAACCCTGGCCATCATCGCCTATCACCAGCCGATCACCCGCGCCGAGATCGAGTCGGTTCGCGGCGTCCAGGCCAGCAGGGGCACCCTCGACGTCCTGCTGGAGCTGGGCATGGTGCGGATGCGCGGCCGCCGCCGCAGTCCGGGGCGGCCGGTGACCTTCGGCACCACCGACGCCTTCCTGGATCACTACGGCCTGGCCAACCTCGGCGATCTGCCGGGCGCCGCGGAGATGAAGGCCGCCGGCCTGCTGAGCCTCGACCTGCCCGCCGACTTCGCCACCCCCGACCCGCTAGGGCTGGGCGCCGACGAGGATCCGCTGGAGCCCGGCGACGAGGCGCCGGAGTTCCACACCGACTTCCTCGGGCAGGAAACCAACTGACCGTCCGGATTTCTTGGGCGGGCGCCAGAAAACGTCGCAGCGATGCGGATTGGCGCGCCGGGGCCGGACGGACTATATTCGCGCAGTGATGAGGCGGTCGCGTCGATGCGCCGCCCAACAAGGAGTTCGCCCGATGGGCTCATTTTCGATCTGGCACTGGCTCATCGTCCTGGTGGTGGTGGCTCTGGTGTTCGGCGGCCGCGGCAAGCTGTCGGGGATCATGGGCGACGCCGCCAAGGGCATCCGCGCCTTCAAGGACGGCCTGAAGGAAGGCGACACGCCTGACGCGCCCGCCAAGCCGGTGGCCTCCGTCGAGGTCGACAAGGAAGAGGCGCGCCGCTAAGCCGCGCTCGCCGTTGTTTTCTGCGCCGACCGCTTGATCGGCGCGCCTTCGCTGATCTAGGCCTTCCCCATGCTTCCCGAGATCGGCGCCACCGAGCTCCTGGTCATCGCCGCGGTCGCCCTGATCGTGGTGGGTCCCAAGGACCTGCCTGTCCTGCTGCGCAAGCTGGGCCAGTTCATGGGCAAGCTGCGGGCGATGGCGGCCGACTTCCGCGCCAGCTTCGACGAGATGGCCCGCCAGTCGGAACTGGACGAACTGCGGGCCGAGGTCGAAGCCATGCGCAAGACCCAGTTGGCCGATATCGCCTCGATCCAGGCGAGCGACGTCCAGGTCTCGCAGGTGTTTTCCGAGATCGACCATGGGCTGAACGTCAGCAGCTTTCCCTATTCGCCCAGCCCGGCGCTCGAGGTCGACGCGATGGCGCCGGTCGCTGAGCCGGCCGTCGAAGCGCCGCCGGCGCCCAAGCCGCGCCGGACGCCCGCCGCCAAGCCGGCGACAAAGGCCAAGGCCGCGACCAAACCCAAGACCGCCGCGAAGCCCAAGCCGTCCACGGTCGTCGACGCCAAGCCGCGGACGCGCAAGGGCGGGACCGTCACGTGAGCGACCACGACGAGCACGAGATCGAGGCCTCGCGGGCGCCGCTGCTGGACCACCTGATCGAGCTGCGCAAGCGGCTGATCGTCTGCGTGGCGGCCATCGCCATCGGCTTTGCGGTCTGCTTCGGCTTCGCCGCCCAGATCTACCTGCTGCTGCTGCACCCCTTCGAGATCGCCGCGCGCTTGCTGGCCGAGCAGAAGGCGGCCGGGACACACGTCGCCTTCGACTGGAACCATCCGGTGAACGCGGCGATGCGCGAACTGAGCGCCACCAAGGACCTGATCCTGACCCTGATGGGCTTCAAGGCGCCCCCGGCGGTGGCCGGGGCAGGGCTGAAGCTGGTGTTCACCGCGCCGCTGGAGTTCTTCTTCACCAAGCTGAAGCTGGCCGGCTTCGGGGCGGTGATCCTGACTTTTCCGGTGTTGGCCTGGCAGGTCTACGCCTTCGTGGCGCCGGGGCTCTACAAGCGCGAACGCCGCGCCTTCCTGCCGTTCCTGCTGGCCGCGCCGGCGCTTTTCGCGCTGGGCGCCATGCTGGTCTACTATCTGATCCTGCCGTTCGTGCTGTGGTTCTCGCTGTCGCAGCAGATCGTCGGGTCGGGCGGGATCTCGGTGGAGCTGCTGCCGAAGGTGTCGGACTACCTGACCCTGGTGACGACCCTGCTGCTGGCGTTCGGGCTCTGCTTCCAGCTGCCGGTGATCCTGACCCTGCTGGGCATGACCGGCCTGGTGACCTCGCAGATGCTGCGCAGCGGCCGGCGCTACGCCATCGTCGGCGTGTTCGTGGTGGCGGCGATCCTCACCCCGCCGGACCCGATCAGCCAGACCTTGCTCGCCCTGCCGATCATCCTGCTCTACGAGATCTCGATCTGGTGCGTGGCGCTGATCGAACTGCGCCGCAAGCGCGAGGACGCGGCCCGCGACGTGGCGCTGGTTTAAGGCCCTCACCCGACCTTGGCGCCCCAGCCGACGCGCTCTAGAGAAGTCGGCTCACCTTCCCGCCCGGCGTTCCCATGCACGACATCAAGGCCATCCGCGACAACCCAGAGGCCTATGATCGCGCCTGGGCGTCGAAGGGGCTGTCGGCCCAGACGCCGGTCTTGCTGGCGCTGGATGCGCGCCTGCGGGCGGCGCAGGGGGCGTCCCAGGCGGCCCAGAGCCAACGCAACGAAGCCTCCAAGCTGATCGGCCAGGCCAAGGCCAGGAAGGACGAGGCCGAGGCGAGCCGGCTGATGGCCGAGGTCGAGGCGGCCAAGGCCACCATCGCCGAACAGGGCGAGGCCGAGCGTGAGGCCGGGGAGGCTCTGCGCGCCGCCCTGGCGGCCCTGCCGAACCTGCCGGCCGTCGATGTGCCGCCCGGCGCCGACGAGGCGGGCAACGTCGAGGTCAGGCGCTGGGGCGAACCGGCGAAGATCGAAAACCCGAAGGACCATGTCGAGTTGGGCGAAGGCCTGGGTCTGATGGACTTCGAAGCCGCGGCGCGGATGAGCGGCTCGCGGTTCGTGGTGCTGAAGGGCGGGCTGGCGCGGCTGGAACGGGCGCTGGGCCAGTTCATGCTGGACATGCAGGCCGGTGAGAACGGCTACACCGAGGTGTCGCCGCCGCTGCTGGTGCGCGACGAGGCGGTGTTCGGGACCGGCCAGCTGCCGAAGTTCGCCGAGGATCTGTTCCGCACCACCGACGGCCGCTGGCTGATCCCCACCGCCGAGGTTTCGCTGACGAACCTCGTGCGCGAGCAGGTGACGCCGGAGGAGCAGCTGCCCATGCGGCTGACGGCGCTGACGCCGTCGTTCCGGTCCGAGGCGGGGGCGTCGGGGCGCGACACCCGCGGCATGATCCGCCAGCATCAGTTCTACAAGGTCGAGCTGGTGGCGATCACCACGCCGGAGGCGTCGGAGGCCGAGCACGAGCTGATGGTCGCCAATGCCGAGGGGGTGCTGAAGGCCCTGAACCTGCCGTTCCGCACCATGCTGCTATGCGCCGGCGACATGGGGTTCTCGGCGCGCAAGACCTACGACCTGGAGGTCTGGCTGCCGTCACAAGGCAAGTACCGGGAGATCAGTTCGATCTCCAACTGCGGCGACTTCCAGGCCCGGCGGATGGATGCGCGCACGAAGAAGGCCGGCGAGAAGGGCACGCGGTTCGTCCATACGCTGAACGGGTCCGGCCTGGCGGTCGGCCGCACCCTGGTGGCGGTGATGGAGAACTATCAGGACGAGCGGGGGCGGATCGCCATCCCCCAGGCGCTGCAGCCCTACCTGCCGGGCGTCGCCCATATCGAGGCGAACTGAATGCGGATCCTGCTCACCAACGACGACGGGATCAATGCGCCGGGGCTGGTCGCGCTGGAGAACATCGCCCAGGCTCTGGGGGGCGAGGTCTGGGTCTGCGCGCCGGAGTACGAGCAGTCGGGCGCCTCGCGGGCGTTGACGCTGGCGGACCCGGTGCGGGTGCGAAAGGTGGCCGAGCGCAAGTTCGCCGTCACCGGCACGCCCACCGACTGCGTCTTCCTGGCCCTGACCGACCTGATGGACGGCGCGGCGCCGGACCTGGTGCTGTCGGGCGTCAATCGCGGGGCGAACCTGGCCGAGGACGTCACCATGTCCGGCACGGTGGCCGGCGCCATCGAGGCCATGGCGATGGGCGTGCCCGGCATCGCGCTGTCGCAGACCTACGGCCCCGGGACGAGCGCCAATATGTTCGAAGCCTCTGAAATCTTCGCGCCGGGAATCGTGGCAAAGCTGATGGCGACGGGCTGGCCGAGCGACGTGGTGATCAACTTGAATTTTCCCAATGCGCCGCCGGAAACGATCAGCCAGGTGGAGGTCACGCGCCAGGGATTCCGCGACGTGCGGGTGCGCCATGCCGAAAAGCGAACCGACCTGCGTGGTCGCGAGTACTACTGGATGGGTTTCCGGCACGAGCTTTCGAAGCCCGCGGAGGGCACCGACCTGCGCGCGATCTACGAGGGGCGGATCTCGGTGACGCCCCTGCACATCGACCTGACGCACGCCGGTGCGATCCACGATTTGAAGAAGGTGCTGGGCGGCGCGCCGCCCAAGCTTTGAGATGGCGTCCGACACACACGACGACGATCACACGCCGGAAGAAAGGCTCGCCCGCCTGATCCTCGCCCTGCGCTCGCAAGGCGTCAGCGATCCGGGCGTGCTGAACGCCATCGAGACGACGCCGCGCGACATCTTCACGCCCGACCTGTTCAAGGAACGCGCCTGGGAGGATTCGGCCCTGCCGATCGCCTGCGGCCAGACCATCAGCCAGCCATTCATCGTCGGGCTGATGACCCAGGCGCTAAACGTGGAGCCGCGTGCGCGGGTGCTGGAGATCGGCACCGGGTCTGGCTACCAGACCACCATCCTCTCCAAGCTGTCGCGGCTGGTCTATACCGTCGAGCGCTATCGCACCCTGATGCAGGAGGCCGAGTCGCGCTTCCGGCGCCTGCAGTTGACCAACGTGATCACGCGGTTCGGGGACGGCGGGGCGGGATGGCCCGAGCAGGCGCCTTTCGACCGCATTATGGTCACAGCCGCAGCGCCGGATGAACCCAAGGCTCTGCTGGCCCAACTGAAGCCCTCCGGGGTGCTGGTGGCGCCGATCGGGCGCGGCCCGGTGCAGAGCCTGCGCCGCTATACCGGCGACGGGCAGGGCGGGTTCAAGGTCGAGCTTCTGACGGAGGTGCGGTTCGTGCCTCTTCTGGATGGGGTGGCGCGGGAGCTCTGAGCGCCGCTGAGATGAATGTTTAGGGGGTGACGGGCGGAGTAGGCTTAACGCATCGTCAACCAATTCGCCCCGAGTGATTCCGAAGTCTGTAAAACGGAGCGGCGATGACGCAGGTCCTCAATCGAACGGCGCTGGTTCTCCTGGCGGGGAGCCTTCTCGCGGCCTGCGCGACGACGCCTGACGGGGGCCGTCAGGCGCCTCAGCCGAACTATCCGATCATTGCGCCGGAACCGCCGGCGGCCGCCGAGCCGCCGCCGCCGCAGGCGCGGCCCAGCGGCAGCGTGGAGTCCCGCGCGCTTGCGCCGCCGCCCGGCGCCGAGGTCGCCCCCGCCCGGCCGACCCCGGCGCAGCCCGCCTATCTGCCCCCGCCGCCGGTTCGCCCGTCCGCGCCGTCTGCGCCGTCCGTCCAGACGGTGACGCGCACGGCGGTGACCGGGAAGGTGGTCGACGCCGCCGGGCCGCCCAAGACCCACAAGGTGGAGAAGGGCGACACCGTCTATTCCATCGCCCGGAAGTTCGACGTGGCGCCCGATCAACTGGCCAAGGACAATGGGCTGAAGAAGCCCTACGTGATCCATCCGGGCCAGACGCTGAAAGGCCCCTCCAGCAAGGCCAAGGCCTATCAGGTGGTGAGCGGGGACACCCTGTTCGCCGTGGGCCGCCGCTTCAGCGTTTCACCCCAGGCGCTGGCCGAGGCCAACGACATCTCCGTCGATCGCGGCCTGCGCGTCGGACAGAAGATCGTCCTGCCGGCCGGCTACAAGGACAAGGGCCCGACCACGACGACGGTGCGCGTGCCGGTCGCCGCGCCCGCGCCGGAGCCTGCCTACGTTCCACCCGCGCCGGCCTATGTTCCGCCGACGCCGACCCGTGCGCCGCCTGCGCCGCGACCGGCGGCCCCTACGCCTGCGCCAGCGACCCCGATCTATGCCCCCGCGCCGCCGGTTCAGCCGCGCCCGGCGCCCGTGACCCCGCCGCCTGCACCGGCGCCCGTGGCTGCGCCGCCGCCCGCGCCCGTGCGCACGCCAGAGGCCCCGCCGATCAGCGCCGTGCGACCGACTGCGCCGCCCATCGGACAACCCGCCCCGCCGGCGCCCATGGCGACCGCGCCGCCGAAGCCGCCTTCATCGGCGCCGGTGATCATCCCGACCACGCCCACCGCGAGCGACGCCCAGATCTCGCAACTGGGCAAGGGGCGCTTCCTGTGGCCGATCCGCGGCGCCCTGATCTCCGATTTCGGGCCGAAAGGCACCGGCCAGCGCAACGACGGCGTCAATATCCGCGCCGTTCCGGGGGAGCCCGTGCGGGCCGCCGCCGCCGGCGACGTGGTCTATGCGGGCGACCAGGTGCCCGGCTTCGGCAATCTCGTGCTGGTGAAGCACGCCGACGGCTGGGTGACGGCCTATGGCCACCTGAGCCGGGTGGACGTGAAGATGCAGGACAAGGTGACCCAGGGCCAGCAGATCGGCCAGGCGGGCTCCACCGGCGGCGTCGCCGAGCCGCAGCTGCACTTCGAGGTCCGCTACGCCCCGACGCCGGCCGACCGGGCGCGGCCGATCAATCCGCAGCTGGTGCTGCCGAAGTAGGGGGGCCTACAGCGGCAGGTCTTTGCCCAGCTCGCCGGCCAGGTCGCGGATGAACTGCCAGGCCACGCGGCCCGAGCGGGAGCCGCGCAGCTGGGCCCATTGCAGGGCGCGACGTTCGAGATTCTCCACGGCCAGGCCGTAGCGGTCGGCGTAGCCCGTGACGGCGGCCAGATAGGTCGGCTGGTCCATGGGCGGGAAGCCGATCCACAGGCCGAAGCGGTCGGAGACGCTGACCTCCTCCTCGGCGTCCTCGGCGAGCGCGATCTGGCCGCGGCTCTCGTCATGGCCGCGCGGCATAAGGTGGCGGCGGTTGGAGGTGGCCACGAACATCACATTGGACGGCGGGCCTGAGACGCCGCCCTCCAGCGCCGATTTCAACGCCTTGGCGGCGGCGGCGCCCTCCTCGAACGAAAGATCGTCGCACAGCACCACGAATCGCTCGGGCCGCACGCGCAGGGCGTCGAACAGGGCCGGCAGGGCGGTGACCTGGTCGCGGTCGACCTCCACCAGCTTCAGGCCGGGCGCGGCGGGGGCGACGGCCATGAAGGCGGCCTTGGCCATCGAGCTCTTGCCGGTGCCCCGCACGCCCCACAGCAGGGCGTGGTTGAAGGGGGCGCCGCGGGCGAAGCGCTCGAGGTTCTCCACGAACCGGGTCTTCTGCCGGTCGACGCCCACCAGCATCTCGATCGGCATGGGATAGTCGGGCGCGGGGTGGAAGGCCCCGTCCACCGGATCGTGCCTGAAGAGGCGCGCGGCGTCGAAGCTGGCGGAGGCCGGCGGCGGGGGCGCGAGACGCTCCAGGGCCGCGGCGATGCGTTCGAGGATGGGTTTCAGGTCACTGTCCATGAGGCGCGTGCTTAACCTTAGCCCGGTTCCATTGCAAAACCGGGCGCCAGCGCATAGCTTCCGCCGACTTGAAAACGGGTGCGTCACGCAGCCCGAGTTTTGCCCGGAGAGGCCATGTTCGCCACCCCCGCCTTCGCTCAGACCGCCGCCGGCGCCGCTACAGGGGGCCCGCAGGACATGATCATGCAGTTCCTGCCCCTGATCGGCCTGGTGGTCCTGTTCTATTTCCTGATGATCCGGCCGCAGCAGAAGCGCCTGAAACAGCACCAGCTGATGATCACCAACCTCAAGCGCGGGGATCAGGTGGTGCTGAACTCCGGCGTGCTCGGCAAGGTCGTTCGCGTCGAGGACAAGGAAGTCGGCGTCGAGATCGCCACCAGCGTCACGGTGAAGGTGGTCAAGACGATGATCTCCGAAGTGCGCGCCAAGGGCGAACCCGCGCCCGCCAACGACGCCAAGACCTGAGCCCGCGATAGATGATCGCTCCGTCGCGATGGAAGACGATCGCCGTCCTGTTCGCGGTGATCTTCGGCCTGGTGTTCAGCCTGCCCAACGTGCTCCCGCAAAGCACGCTCGACCGGCTGCCTGGCTTCATTCCGCACCAGAAGCTCAATCTCGGCCTTGACCTGCAAGGCGGCTCCTACCTGCTGCTGGAGGTCGACACCAAGGCGCTGAAGACCGAGAAGCTGACGAACCTCGTCGAGGACGTCCGCACGACGCTGCGCGAGGAGAAGATCGAGTTTTCCGATCTCGGCCTGGCCGGGGATTCGGTCTCGGTGCGGATCACCGATCCGGCCCAGGTGACGCCGGCCGCCAACGCTCTGCGCAAGGCCGTCAGCGGCCAGCTTTCGGGGGCGGCGGGCGGTCGCGACGTGAGCCTGAGCACCGAAGCCGACCAGCGCATCCGCATCGTGCTGTCCGAACAGGCGATGGCGGCCGAGGCCGGCAAGGCGGTCGACCAGTCCATCGAGATCATTCGCCGGCGGATCGACGAACTGGGCACCAAGGAGCCCGACATCCGCCGCCAGGGCGTCGACCGGATCGTGGTCCAGGCCCCGGGGGAGAGCGATCCCGAGCGCTTGAAGTCGGTGATCGGCCAGACGGCCAAGCTGACCTTCCAGATGGTCGACGAATCGATGTCGCAGGAAGACCTGGCCGCCGGCCGGGTGCCGCCGGGCTCCGAACTGCTGCCCAACCAGGAGGGCGGCGTGATCCTGGTGAAGAAGCGCTCGGTCGTCACCGGCGAGATGCTCACCGGCGCCCAGCAGTCCTTCGATTCCCAGAGCGGCGAGGCGGTGGTGTCCTTCCGCTTCAACGGCCAGGGCGCGCGGCGGTTCGGCGACGTCACCAGCCAGAACATCGGCAAGCGCTTCGCCATCGTGCTCGACCACAAGGTGATCTCGGCGCCCGTCATCCAGAGCGCCATCACCGGCGGATCGGGTCAGATCACCGGCAACTTCACCACCGAGAGCGCCAATGAACTGGCGCTGTTGCTGCGCGCGGGCGCCTTGCCCGCCCCCTTGAACGTCGAGCAGCAGAACACGGTGGGCGCCGAACTGGGCGCCGACGCGGTGAAGGCCGGGGCCATTTCGCTGGCCATCGGCGCGGTGGCGATCATCGTCTTCATCATCCTGGCCTACGGGCTGTTCGGCGTGTTCGCCGCCGTGGCGCTGCTGGTCAACGTGCTGCTGATCTTCGGGATCATGTCGTTCTTCCAGGCGACGCTGACCTTCCCCGGGATCGCCGGCCTGATCCTGACGCTGGCCGTGGCGGTGGACGCCAATGTGCTGATCTACGAACGGATAAGGGACGAGGCGCACGCCGGGCTCTCGCCCATATCGGCGCTGGACCACGGCTATAAGCGGGCGCTGGTGTCGATCCTCGACGCCAACATCACCAGCGCCATCTCGGCCCTGATCATGTTCTGGTTCGGGTCCGGCCCCATCCGCGGCTTCGCCTGGACCCTGCTGATCGGCGTCGTCACCTCGGTGTTCACCGCCGTGGTCATCACCCAACTGCTCATCGGCTGGTGGTTCCGCGCCACGAAGCCGAAGACGCTGCCGATCGTTTGAAGGTTTTCCGCATGCGTTGGCCCCTGATCACCAATCTTCCGCGTGAATTCCACTTCAACTTCGTGGGGCTGGCGCCTTACGCCGCCGTGCTGTCGGCGATCATGATCGTGCTGTCGGGCGTGTCGTTCTTCACCAAGGGCATGAACTTCGGCATCGACTTCGTCGGCGGCTCGGTGATCGAGGTGCAGACGCCCGGCCCGGCCCCGATCGCGGGGTTGCGCACTGTCCTGGCCCAGGCCGGCGGCGAGGACGCCAAGGTCCAGGGGCTGGGCGGCGCCAACGGCGCCATGCTGTCGTTCCGCACGGCCGAGGGCGTCAACGCCGTGGCCGGCGCCACCAAGATCCAGAACGAACTGACCGCCAAGTTCCCCGGCATCAAGTTCAAGAAGGTCGAGGTGGTGGGCCCTAAGGTCTCCGGCGAACTGATGCAGTCGGGCTTCATGGCGCTGGGCATCGCCCTGCTGCTGATGCTGGCCTACATCTGGTTCCGGTTCCAACTGCAGTTCGGCCTGGGGGCGGTGGTGGCGGTGTTCCACGACGTGTTGCTGACGCTGGGGGTGCTGTCGTTCACCGGGTTCGAATTCTCGATGACCTCGATCGCGGCCCTGCTGACGGTGATCGGCTATTCGATGAACGAGAAGGTCATCACCTTCGACCGGCTGCGCGAGAACCTGCGCAAGTACAAGACCACGCCGCTGGCCGACGTCATCAACCGCTCGGAGAACGAGCGGCTGTCGCGGACCCTGATCACCGGGACGACGGCGATCCTGGCGCTGTCGGGCGCCCTGGTGCTGGGCGGGCCGGTGCTGTTGCCGCTGGTCTTCACCATGGTGTTCGGGATCATCATCGGCACCTATTCGTCGATCTATGTCGCCCTGCCGATCATCCTGCTGTGGGGCGTCAAGCGCGGGGACGCCGACGCCGAACCCCTGAAGCCGGCCAGGGCCCGCCCTTAAGGCCATGGCCCGCGACGCGCCCTCCATCGACGCCTACGGCCAGGGGGGCTTCCGCCTTTCGGGCGAGCGGCGGGAGGGCTCGGTGCTGATCCTTCAGGACGAGGCGCGAAGCTGGCCCGTCCGGTCGCTGGCGGAGGCGACGCCGGAAGCCTTGGCCAGCGTTTTCGAGGCCGGTCGCGCCGAGGTGGAGTTCGTCCTGCTTGGGACCGGCGCCGTCAACGCCCTGCCGCCGCGCGCGACGCGCGAAGCCTTGAAGGCGGCGGGCATCGGGCTGGAATTCATGGACACGCCCGCCGCCGCGCGGCTCTACAACGTGCTGACCGCCGAGGGGCGCCGGGTGGCCGCGGCCCTGATCGCGGTCTGAACCGTTAAGGCTGTCGCTTTCCGACCTCGGATAAACGGCTTATAGCTGCGACTCTAGGGCAGGAACTCGAGGGACTCAGATGGCAGGCTTTCTATCCAATTTTCGCAACGTGATGGTTGTGAGCTTCATCCTCGCACTGATCTTGGTCGGGGGTTACGCTCAGCATTATGGATCGACCGACGCGATCTTCTGGCAGGGGGTGTTCCGCTGGCTGCACGTGTTCTTCGGCATCCTCTGGATCGGCCTGTTGTATTATTTCAACTTCGTCCAGATTCGCAAAATGCCGGAAATCCCGGCCGAGCTGAAGCCGGCGGTGTCGAAGTACATCGCCCCCGAGGCGCTGTTCTGGTTCCGCTGGGCGGCGCTGTTCACCTGGGTGATGGGCGTGATCCTGGCCTTCAACCGCGGCTACCTGCTGCAGGCCTTCAGCCTGGGCGCGATGGACAATTTCACCGTGCCGCAGCACAGCTTCATCGGCCTGGGCATGTGGCTGGCGACGATCATGTTCATCAACGTCTGGGCCTTCATCTGGCCGGCGCAGAAGATCGCGCTGGGCATCGTGGAAGCCGACGCCGACGCCAAGGCGGCGGCCGCCAAGAAGGCGATGATGTTCTCGCGGATCAACACCCTGCTGTCGGTCCCGATGCTGGTCACCATGACCATGAACCAGACCATCTTCGGCTGAGCCCGCAAGGGTTCTAGGATCGGAAGGCCCGCCCTCGCGGCGGGCCTTTTGCGTTGAGCGATGATGAACGACATCCCCGACAGCGATGCGGACGGCGATCTCGACGCCCTGGTGCGCCGGGTGGACCCTGATCGTTGGCTATCGAGCCGCTTCATAGCCGACGCCCACGCCCGCGCCGACGTGGTGGCGATCTACGCCTTCGACCATGAGCTGGCCCGCGCGCCCAAGGTCGCCTCCAACGCCCTGCTGGGGGAGATCCGGCTGACCTGGTGGGCCGAGGTGCTGGGCGAGATCTTCGAGGGCCGGCCGGTGCGGCGTCACCCGACGGCCCAGGCGCTGGCGCACGCCGTCCATCACTGGTCGCTGCCGCGGCCCCCGCTCGAGGCGATGGTGGAGGCGCGGTTCCGCGAGCTCGATCCCGCGCCGATGACCGACGCCGAGTCTCTGGCCTGGGCGATGGGTTCGGCGGGGTCGGCGGCGGTGCTGGCGGCGGCGGCGCTCGATCCGGCGGGGGAGGCCGAACTCGCCGCCAAGGCCGGCGCGCTATGGGCCTTGGCCGTGCGAGGTCGACCAACTGCGGCCTTGCGCGCGGAAGCCCGCAAGGATGCGCGACGTCTCAGCGTGGCGGCGTTTCCGGCCGTGGCCCATGGGGCGCTGGCGAGCGCCCATCGCGGTGGGCGAACGCCTTCCGAGGTCGAGAAGCGCTGGCGGCTGACCTGGGCCGTGGCGACGGGACGGATTTAAGCCCTGCGCCCCCCTCAGTCGGCTTCGCCGACAGCCCCCGCGCCAAGCGTGATCTGGGGGAGGGGGTTCAGGCCGGCTGCAGGCTCGGCGCGGCGTCCAGCCAGCCGGCCAGGTCGGCCAAGGCGCGTTCGCCCATGGCCAGTTTCTTGGCGCGGCCGCGGGCCTTGTGAGGCAGGCGCTTGCCGTCGGGGCCATGCCTGGGCGTCTCCAGCGGCGGCAGCAGGCCGTAGTTGATGTTCATCGGCTGGAACGAGCCTGCGCCGGCGTCCAGGTGGCCGCCGGTGATATGGCCGATCAGGGCGCCGAGCGCCGTGGTGGGCGGCGGCGCGGGCAGGGGACGGCCCAGGCGCTCGGCGGCGGCGAATCGGCCGGCCAGCAGGCCGATGGCGGCGCTTTCGATATAGCCCTCGACCCCCGTCACCTGGCCCGCGAAGCGGAGGCGCGGATCGGCCTTCAGGCGCAAGGCGCCGTCCAGCAGGCGCGGGCTGTTGAGGAAGGTGTTGCGGTGCAGGCCGCCCAGCCGTGCGAACACCGCCTTTTCCAACCCGGGGATGGTGCGGAATATCTCGGTCTGGGCGCCGTGCTTCAGCTTGGTCTGGAAGCCGACCATGTTCCAAAGCGTGCCGAGCGCGTTGTCCTGGCGCAGCTGGACGATGGCGTAGGCCTTGACGTCGGGCTGGCGCGGGTTGGTCAGCCCGATGGGCTTCATGGGGCCGTAGCGCAGGGTCTCGCGGCCGCGTTCGGCCATCACCTCGATCGGCAGGCAGCCTTCGAAATAGGGTACGCCCTCCCAGTCCTTGGACTCGGCCTTGGGGCCGGCCAGCAGGGCGTCGATGAAGGTCTCGTACTGCTCCCGTGTCATCGGGCAGTTGATGTAGGCGCTGGCGTCGCCGCCCGGGCCTTCCTTGTCGTAGCGCGACTGGCGCCAGGCGATCTCCATGTCGATGGAGTCGTGGTCGACGATGGGGGCGATGGCGTCGAAGAAGGCCAGTTGCCCCTCGCCCGTGAGATCGAGGATGGCCTGCGACAGGGCCGGCGAGGTCAGGGGCCCGGTGGCCACGACGACGCTGTCCCAATCGGCCGGCGGCAGGCCGGCGATCTCCTCGCGGGCGACGCTGATCAGGGGATGGGCCTCGATCCGCTCGGTCACGGCCTGGGCGAAGCCGTCGCGGTCGACGGCGAGCGCGCCGCCGGCCGGCACCTGGTGGGCGTCGCCCGCCGACAGGATCAGCGAATCGCAGCGGCGCATCTCGGCGTGCAGCAGGCCGACGGCGTTGGCGCTCCAGTCGTCGGCGCGGAAGGAGTTGGAGCACACCAGCTCGGCGAAGCGGTCGGTGTGATGGGCCTCGGTGGTGCGGACCGGACGCATCTCGTGCAGCACGACGGGAACGCCGGCCTGGGCGATCTGCCAGGCGGCCTCGGAGCCGGCGAGGCCAGCGCCGATCACATGGACTGGGGAGTTGGACATGAGAATTTACTAGCAAAGGCTATGAGCCACGGCGAGCGGGGCCTTGCGCATGGGACTGCGCATCGCCACCCTTTACAGCTAAGAGGGGATCGACTCGTTGTTATGGGCGAGGTCATGGCCCGGGGACGTCGATGAGCACCTTTTCGCCGAGTGAAGCCGCGCTGGAAGGCTTCCGACTTTCGCGTGAGCGGCCCGGCGCGATTCTGGCCTGGAGCGGGGTGTATTTCCTGGGGATCATGCTGATCGCCGGGGTGATGATGCTCGGCATCGGCCAGCAATTCATCGTCTTCCTGCGCGACGACTCCCTGCAATCGGGCGACCCGGCCGCCGTGGCGCGGTTCGGCGAGATGCTGGCCAAGTCCTGGCCGGCCTTCATCGTCGCCCTGGTGATCGCCGTCTTCGTGCTCGCCGTCCTGACCGGCGGCATGTACCGGCTGGTGCTTCGGCCGCAGGAGCGCGGCTTCGCCCATCTGCGGCTCGGCGCCGACGAAGTGCGGCTGGCGGCGACCCATTTCCTGCTGGTGCTGATCGGCGTCGGGGCCTTGCTGTTGGTCGAGGTCGTGCTGCAACTGGCGCAGCGCGCGGTCGGCGGCCTGTTCGTGTCGCTCCTGGCGCTGGTAGGGGTGGCGTTGATGACCTGGATGGGGGTTCGCCTGTCGCTGGCCACGCCCTACGCCTTCGCTGAAAAGCGCATCTCGCTGCGGGGCGCCTGGGAGATGACCCAGGGCAAGTTCTGGCGGTTGCTGGCGATGATCCTGCTGTCGCTGCTGTTCTACATCATGATCTGGGTGCTGTTTGCGATCATCAGCTATGTCATCGCCCAATTGGCGGGCGGCCAGCAGGCGGTCATGGCGATGACCAAGCCGTCGGTGATGGTGCTCTTCGCCTTCGTGGTGATCATGGCCATCCAGCTGCTGCTGCCGATCCTGCAGGCGGTGATGGTCTATGCGCCGTTCGCCGTCGCCTACCGTCAGCTGCGCGACTCCTAGACCCCCTGAACGCCATAAATCGGCGCCGATTGACTCCTTGAATGACCGGCGTAATTTGCGCTGAGAGTTTACGGGTGTAATGCGATGCGCCTGCCTGCCGCCGAGAGCCAGATCATGGAGGCGCTTTGGACGCGTAGTCCGCTGAGCGCCGACGAAATCGTGGCCGATGTGTCGACCCGCCAGCCGTGGGGCGAAGCCACCATCAAGACCCTCATCAATCGCCTGTTGAAGAGGAAGGCCATCAAGTCGGAGCGCGAAGGCGGACGGCACCAGTATCGCCCGCTGGTGGCCCGGGCCGACTATGTCCAGGCCGAGAGCCAGGGGCTTCTCGACCGGCTGTTCGACGGCCAGCTGGCGCCGATGATCGCCCACTTCGCCGAGCATCGGGCCTTGAAGCCGGAGGAAGTGGCCCGCCTCAAGCGCCTCATCGAGGAACTGGGCGATGACGGTTGAGGTCCTCGCAGGCCTGTTGCGCGCCAATGTGGCGGCCGGCCTGGCGATCGTCCTGATATTGGCGCTGCGGCGGCCGGCGCTGCGGCTGTTCGGCCCGGAGGCGGCCTATCTCTTCTGGATCGTGCCGCCGCTGGCGGCGATCGCGGGCCTTGCGCCCACCCGATCGGCCGCGATGTTCGGCGTGAGCGGCCTGCAAGCGCCGATGGCTCTGGAGGCGGCCGGCGTGGCGTTGCGCGCCGCGACCGGGCCTGCGCCGGCGGTGATGGCGTTCTGGCTGGCGGGCGCCGCCGCCCGGCTCGCCCTGCTGATCGCCGCCCAACGGCGCTTTCTGAAGCGGGTCCGGGACGGGAAGGCGGGGCCGGCGGTGGTGGGGTTCGCCTGGCCGCGGATGGTGACGCCGTCGGACTACGAGGCGCGATTCTCCGAAGCCGAGCGCCAGGTGGTGCGGGCGCACGAACGCGCCCACATCGAACGTAACGACCCGCGCGCCAACGCCTTCGTCGCGCTGATGCAGGCGGTCAACTGGTTCAACCCGCTGGTCCATGTGGCGGCCCACTATGTGCGCCTGGATCAGGAACTGGCCTGCGACGCCGTGGTGATGCGGCGTTATCCGCAGGCCCGCCGCCGATATGCAGAGACGCTGCTGAAGACCCAGCTCGCGCCACGCGCCCTGCCGCTGGGGTGTCATTGGGGCGCGCCGTCGGTCCATCCGCTGGAAGAACGCATCGGCATGCTGGGTCAGGCGCCGGCCGGCGTCGGGCGGCGCGCGATGGGCGGCGCGGCCGTGGTCGCCCTGGCCGTGGCGGCCAGCTACGGCGCCTGGGCGACCAAGCCGGCGAGGGCGGCGCAGGCCTCCTTCTACCAGTTCGAGGCGCCGCAACTGTGGTCGGTGGAGGTGCTGGGCGGCGGCGGCCCGGTCAAGATCTGCACAGACGCCACCCTGAGGGCCGGCTTTACGCGCCCGACGCCGGTGTTCGGGGACCAGCCCTGTGCGCCCGACGCCATTCCGACCGGGGCCGGCGGCGCCTACGCCTTCCGGTGCAAGGCCAACGGACGCGCCTTCGGCGTCTCTTCCGTCGCCGAGGGCGATCTGACGCGGGATTTCACCACCCGGCTGGTGGTGGAGCATCTCGACAGCCGCGAGCCCGGCTATCGACAGACGCGCCGGCATCGGCGCCTGGGCCCGTGTCCGAGCGACTGGATCATCGGCGACCAGGCCGGCCGCAGCGGCGCGATGGTGGTGAATTCCGTCTCGGCCCAACGGATGTTGATCGCCTCCTGAACCTTCGCGCCTTTTTGCGTCCATTTCGCCGACTTGCGCGTATCAAGGACGTGACGCGCGCCGGAGGTCGGATGACGAAGCTGCAGCTTAAGGCCCGGGCCCTCGCCGGCGGCGCGGTCCTGATGCTGCTTGGCGGCTGTTCGACCTTCGAGGTGATGAACGCGGTCCAGCCCAAGGGCGGCGTCGCGGTGACGCGGGACATCGTCTACGGGTCGGCCGCGCGCCGCATGCTCGACGTCTATGCGCCGCGCGGCGCCCCGGCAGGCCGTCCGGTGGTGGTGTTCTTCTACGGCGGCAATTGGGATTCGGGATCAAAGGGCGATTATGGCTGGGTCGGCGCGGCGCTTGCGCGGCGCGGCTATGTCGCGATCGTCCCGGACTATCGCCTCTATCCCCAGGCGCGCTGGCCGATGTTCCTGGAGGACGGCGCCCAGGCCGTGCGCTGGGCGCGCGATCACGCCACGGCGTTCGGGGGCGATCCGTCCAGCCTGGTGCTGATGGGCCACTCGGCCGGCGCCTACAACGCCGTCAGCCTGGCGGTGGACCGGCGCTGGCTGAGCGGCGTCGGCATGGACGCACGCAGCGAATTGAAGGCCGTCATCGGGCTTTCGGGGCCCTACGATTTCCTGCCCCTGCATAGCGAGAGCCTGAAGGTCATCTTCGGTCCGGAGGCGCAGCGCCCCGACACCCAGCCCATCAACCACGTCGACGGCCGGGCGACGCCGATGCTGCTGATCACCGGCGATCGAGACACCGTCGTCGACCCGGGCAACAGCGACCGGCTGGCGGCGAAGGTGCGTCGGGAGGGCGGCGCGGCCACGGTCGTCCATTATCCGAATCTCGACCACGCGCGCACGGTGGCGGCGTTGTCCGGGCCGCTGGGCTGGCTGGCGCCGGTGATGAACGACATGGCGGCGTTCATCGGATTGCAGACGGCGGGCAAGCGCTAGGCTCCCCCTCCGTCGTTCTTCGCTGCGCTCGAACGCTGCGTCCCCCAGAGGGGGAGGAATATCAAGCGTCAGGCGGTTTTCTTGCGCCTCGCGCCGCGGCGCTCCTCGTGGCGCTGGAAGAGTTCGGCGAGGTAGCGGCCGGTCCAGCTGCGGCTGTTGGCGGCGACCTGTTCGGGGGCGCCGAAGGCCACGATCTCGCCGCCGCCGTCGCCGCCCTCGGGGCCGAAGTCCACCAGCCAGTCGGCGGTCTTCACGACGTCGAGGTTGTGCTCGATGACCACCACCGTGTTGCCCTGGTCCACCAGCTCATGGAGCACCTCCAGCAGTTTCTTGACGTCCTCGAAGTGCAGGCCGGTGGTGGGTTCGTCGAGGATGTAGAGGGTGCGGCCGGTGGCGCGACGCGAGAGCTCCTTGGACAGCTTGACCCGCTGGGCTTCGCCGCCGGACAGGGTGGTGGCCGACTGGCCGACCTTGACGTAGGTGAGGCCGACGCGTTTCAGGGTCTCCATCTTCTCGCGCACGGCGGGTACCGCCTTGAAGAACTCGGCGGCCTCCTCGACGGTCATGTCGAGGACGTCGGCGATGCTCTTGCCCTTGAAGAGGATCTCCAGGGTCTCGCGGTTGTAGCGGTGGCCCTTGCAGACGTCGCAGGTGACGTAGACGTCGGGCAGGAAGTGCATCTCGATCTTGATCAGGCCATCGCCCTGGCAGGCCTCGCAGCGCCCGCCCTTGACGTTGAACGAGAAGCGGCCGGGGCCATAGCCGCGGGCCTTGGACTCCGGCAGGGCGGCGAACCAGTCACGGATCGGCTGGAAGGCGCCGGTGTAGGTGGCCGGGTTCGAGCGCGGGGTGCGGCCGATCGGCGACTGGTCGATGTCGATGACCTTGTCGAACAGTTCCAGCCCCTCGATCCGCTCGTGGGCGGCGGGGGCGTCGGAGGCGTTGTGCAGGCGACGCGCGGCGGCCTTGTAGAGGGTCTCGATGGTGAAGGTGGACTTGCCGCCGCCCGACACGCCGGTGATGCAGGTGAAGGTCGCCGCCGGGATCTCCACGGTGACGTTCTTGAGGTTGTTGCCGGTGGCGCCGACGACACGCAGGACCTTCTTCTTGGAGATCGGCCGGCGCGTGTCGGGGATTTCGATGGCGCGGACGCCGGAGAGGTACTGGCCGGTGATGCTCGCAGGCGCGGCCATGATGTCGGCGGGCTTGCCCGCGGCGACGATCTCGCCGCCGTGGACGCCGGCGGCCGGGCCCATGTCGATCACATAGTCGGCGGTGAGGATGGCCTCTTCGTCATGCTCCACCACCAGCACCGAATTGCCGAGGTCGCGCAGGCCGCGCAGGCTTTCCAGCAGCCGGGTGTTGTCGCGCTGGTGCAGGCCGATGGACGGTTCGTCCAGCACGTAGAGCACGCCGGTAAGCCCTGAGCCGATCTGGCTGGCCAGGCGGATGCGCTGGCTCTCGCCGCCGGAGAGCGTACCCGAGGCGCGGCTGAGGTTCAGATAGTCGAGGCCGACATTGACCAGGAACCGCAGGCGATCGGTGATCTCCTTCAGGATCCGGCGGGCGATCTCCATCTGTTTGTCGGTGAGCTGGCCGTTCAGCGCCTCGAACCATTCCTGGGCGTGGCGGATGGAGAGGCGGCTGACCTGGCCGACGTGCAGGCCGGCGATCTTCACCGCAAGGGCCTCGGGTTTCAGGCGATAGCCCTCGCAGGCTTCGCAGGGCGTCTCGGACTGGTAGCGCCCAAGCTCCTCGCGGACCCATGAGGAGTCGGTCTCGCGCCAGCGGCGCTCGAGGTTCGGCAACACGCCTTCGAAGGTCTTGTTGACCTCGTACTTGCGGGCGTTGTCGTCATAGACGAAGCGGATCTTGTCGGTTCCCGACCCGTAGAGCACCACCTGCCTGGCGGCGTCGGGCAGTTTCCAGAACGGCGCGTCCATCGAGAAGTCGTAGTGCCGGGCCAGTGCCTGGAGGGTCTGGGTGTAGAGCGGCGAGGGGCCCTTGGCCCAGGGCGAGATGGCGCCCTTGTGCAGGCTCTTGTCCTTGTCGGGGACCACCATGTCGGCGTCGAAGGCGAGCTTGGCGCCCAGGCCGTCGCAGATCGGGCAGGCGCCGAACGGGTTGTTGAACGAGAACAGCCGCGGCTCGATCTCGCTGATCGTGAAGCCGGAGACGGGGCAGGCGAACTTCTCCGAGAAGATCAGCCGCCTGGGGGCGTCCTCGCCCGGCGCCTTGTCGGCCCATTCGGCCACGGCGATGCCGTCGGCCAGCTTCAGCGCGGTCTCCAGGCTGTCGGCGTAGCGCGATTGCATGTCGGGCTTGGTGACCAGCCGGTCCACGACGATGTCGATGTCGTGCTTGAATTTCTTGTCGAGGGTCGGCGCATCCTCGATCGGGTAGTATTCCCCGTCGATCCGCAGGCGCTGGAAGCCCTGGCGCTGCCAGTCGGCGATCTCCTTGCGGTACTCGCCCTTGCGGCCGCGCACCACGGGCGCGAGCAGGTAGAGCCGCGTGCCCTCCGGCAGGTCCGCGAGCTTGTCGACCATCTGGCTGACGGTCTGGCTCTCGATCGGCAGGCCGGTGGCCGGCGAATAGGGGACGCCCACCCGCGCCCAGAGCAGGCGCATGTAGTCGTGGATCTCGGTCACCGTGCCGACGGTGGAGCGCGGATTGCGGCTGGTGGTCTTCTGCTCGATGGAGATGGCGGGCGACAGGCCCTCGATCAGGTCGACGTCGGGCTTGGACATCAGTTCCAGGAACTGGCGCGCATAGGCCGACAGGCTCTCGACATAGCGTCGCTGGCCTTCGGCGTAGATGGTGTCGAAGGCGAGCGAGCTTTTCCCCGAGCCGGAGAGACCGGTGAGCACCACCAGCTCGCCGCGGGGGATATCGACGCTGATGTCCTTCAGATTGTGCTCGCGCGCGCCGCGCACGCGGATGTGGTTCAACTGTTCGACCATCTTGTCCTGGAACGCTCTCCGCCCCCGGTCGCGCCGAGGGACCCGTCTTATGTAGTCCAGAGACTCACCGATAACACGGGAACGTTACGGGAACAAACGTCGCCGCGGCGATCGAGGCGGGCGCGGCGCATCGGGGCGCCTTCGCATCATGCCCGAGATGTACGCTTCCTGGCGCAGCGTTTGCGGTCGTGATGACGACCGCCAAGCCGGTCGGCTGAGCCTCAGGCCCGCTGGTTGAGCGTGATCGCGCGCGCGTCCTGGGGCGCTGAGGTCGCGCCCGTCGCGCCATAGGTCGCGCCGCTGGAGCGCTGGACGGCGACTTCCTCGGCGATGGCGCGGACCAGGCCTTCGGTGATGGTCTTGGCGGCCTCGAGGGCGCGGCCCTGGCGGGCGAGGACGGCGTCGAAGGCCTCCGTCGCGCGGATCAGGCGCGTGCGCTGGGCCAGCGGCGCGCCTGACACCAGGCCCGGATTGGCGCGTACACGCGTCGACTCGTGACGATAGATGTTGGCCAGGCGCGAGGTTTCCTCGACATCCTTCAGGGCGTCCTGCGGGCGGCGGGTCTCGAACGCCTGGGCCGCGACCGCGATCAGGCCGGTGAGGCGCTCGGTGAGGATGATCAGCTGTTCGACGCGCTCGTCGGCGTCCTTGGCGGCGATGGCCATGGCGGTCTCCTGACTAACTCAAGCCCTGAAGCTTCAACATTTCCTTGGTGACGGTGTCGGCGATGCCGATCCCGCCGTTCTTGGCCATCTGCTTGGCGAAGGCGTCGTTCATGAAGGACTTGAACATCTTCTCGCCCTGACCGCCGCCGAAGGGGGCGGGCGTCTCCACCCCGTCGAACATCTGGCCGATCATGATGGAGAGGAACGAGCTTTCGAAATCCTGAGCGGTCTTCTTGATATTGGCGCGCTTGGCCATTTCGGCCGCCGTCGGAGCGGCGGTCGGCGCCAGCAGGTCAGGAGCGACCGAGGGAGCGGCGATATCGGCCATCACATGACCTCGATGTCGGCTTGCAGGGCGCCTGCGGCCTTGATGGTCTGCAGGATGGAGATCATGTCGCGAGGGGTGACGCCGAGCGCGTTCAGGCCGCTGACCAGGCTGGCGAGCGATGCGCCGTCCTTGAGCTGGATGAACTGCTTGCCGGTCTCCTCGTCGACCTTGACGTTGGACTGCGGCACCACGGTGGTGGTCCCTTGCGAGAAGGGGGCGGGCTGACTGACCGCCGGGCTTTCGTTGACGGTGATGGTCAGGTTGCCCTGCTGGATGGCGACAGTGGACAGGCGCACGGCCTCGCCCATGACGATCACCCCGGCGACCTCGTCGATCACCACCTTGGCCGAGCCGTCGGGCTCCACGGACATGTTCTCGATCTGCGAGACGAAGGTGGTCATGTCGCGGCCGGCCGGCGGGCGCAGGGTGACGATGGCCGGGTTGTCGGCCACGGCGGTGTCGGGGTAGCTGGCGTTGATCACCTCGGCGATCCGCTTGGCGGTGGTGAAGTCCGGATTGCGCAGGGTCATGCGCATCTGGGTCATGCTGGCCAGCTGCACATTGGCCACTTCGCGCTCGATGATCGCGCCGCCGGCGATTCGCCCGGCGGTGGGCACGCCCTTGGTGACCGAGGAACCCGACGCGCCCGAGGCGCTGACCGAGCCGGTCTGCACGGTGCCCTGGGCCACCGCATAGGCTTCCCCGTTGCCGCCCAGCATGGTGGTCACCAGCAGGGTGCCGCCCAGCAGGCTCTTGGCGTCGCCGAAGGCCGAGACCGAGGCGTCGATGCGCGAGCCCGGCGCGGCGAAGCTGGGGATATTGGCGGTGACCATCACCGCAGCGACGTTCTTGGTGTTGAGGGTGGCGTCGCGGGTGTTGACGCCGAGGCGTTCGAGCATCGCCTCCAGGCTCTGCTTGCTGAAGGGGGCGTTGCGCAGCGAATCGCCGGTGCCGTTGAGGCCGACCACGAGGCCATAGCCCACCAGCTGGTTTTCCCGGACGCCCTCGAACTCGACGATGTCCTTGATGCGGGACTTGGCCATGGCCGGGCCGGCGGCGAGCGAGACGGCCAGGGCGAGGGCGCTGAAAAGGCGGAGTGAACGACGCATGGGATACCGGGGTTGCTTCGCGCAAACCCATGCGACCGGCGTGCCAGTTTCGCCCGGCCGAGAATCGCGAGCAAATACAAGTCTATTGGGGATCGGGTTGGTCGGGCGTCTCGGCCCTGGGCAGAAACTGCCGGGCATTAACTATACTCTAAGCATGGGGAGCGGAAAACTGTGCTCCTGAGCGTTCGAGTCAGGCGGAAGTGCGTATGAAAGTCAGCGGCACGAGCGGAGTCGGATCGGCGGGCGGATCGCGTCAGGGGCGTCCCGCCGGCGGCGAGGGCTTTCGGTTGTCGATGCCCGCGACGTCCGGGCCGGCCCAGGCGGCGCCCACCAACAGCGTGGCCGGCGTGTCGAGCGTCGGGGCCCTGCTTGCCCTGCAGGACGTCGGCGGCCCCCTGGAGCGCAAGCGGCGCGCGGTGAGCCGGGCCGGGCGCATCCTGGACGTGCTCGACGAGGTGAAGCTTTCCCTGCTGGGCGGCGACCTGGCCACGAGCGACCTGGAGCGCCTGCGCCGCGCGGTGCGGGAAGAGCGCGCCAACACCGAGGACGCCGGCCTGGAAGGCGTGCTCAACGAGATCGAGACCCGCGCGGCGGTGGAGCTGGCCAAGCTCGATCGCGGGCGGCATGCGTCCTAAGCGCACGTTTGACGTGAGGCCGATTGTAACCGGATCGCGTTTTGCTATAAGCGCGGCCTGGCCAGGGATGGTTTATATGTCCACGAAGGTAGCGGATTTGGCTGAGAAGCCTGCGTATCGTCCGACCGAAGACGAACCGTTCATGAACGAACGGCAGGTCGAGTATTTCAAGCAGAAATTGCTGAACTGGAAGGAAGACATCCTTCGAGAGGCGCGCGAGACACTCACCCATCTCCAGTCGGAAACCGAGAATCACCCCGACCTCGCAGACCGGGCCTCTTCGGAGACCGACCGGTCGCTGGAATTGCGCACGCGCGATCGTCAAAGGAAGCTGATCTCCAAGATCGACGACGCCATGCGGCGGATCGAAGACGGCAGCTACGGCTATTGCGAGGACACCGGCGAACCGATCGGGGTCGCCCGGCTCGATGCGCGGCCCATCGCGACGCTGAGCCTGGAAGCCCAGGAACGGCACGAGCGCCGCGAACGCGTCCATCGCGACGACTGAGGCGCCGGGCCGGCGAACGATGGATACTTCTCCCCTTGCGGCAGAAGGATTTGGAGGAGTGGCCCAGGCCGCTTTGACGAGCTAAAGACGATCCATGCTGAATCGTCTGGTGATCGCCGCCGTCCAAGCCAATCCCACGGTCGGCGCCATCGCGCGCAACGAAGCCCTGGCGCGCGAGCGTCTGGTCCAGGCGCACGAGGCCGGCGCCGATATCGCGCTGTTCTCCGAGCTTTTCCTCGTCGGCTATCCGCCCGAGGACCTGGCGCTGAAGCCGGCCGTCTGGCGTGACGGCAAGGCCGCCATCGAACGCCTGGCGCTGGATACGGCCGGAGGCTGCGCGGCGCTGATCGGCCTGATCTGGCCCGCCGACAAGCCCGGCGGCCGGCCCCGCAATGCGCTGGCCTACCTCGCCGACGGCGAGGTGAAGGGCGTCGCCTTCAAGGGCGACCTGCCGAACTACGGCGTGTTCGACGAAAAGCGGATTTTCGAACCCGGACTCGGCCCGGAAGTCTTCGACTTCAAGAGTGTGAAGATCGGCGTGCCGATCTGCGAGGATATCTGGTCGCAGGCCGCCTGCATGGAACTGAAGGGCAAGGGGGCGGAGATCCTGCTGACGCCCAACGGCTCGCCCTATCGCCGCACCGCCGACGACGAGCGGATGGTGGTGGCCAGGGCCCGGGTCGCCGAGACCGGCCTGCCGATGGTCTATGTCAACGAGGTGGGCGGCCAGGACGAACTGGTGTTCGACGGCGGCTCCTTCGCGCTCTCCGCGCAGGGCGAGGTGGTCATGCGCCTGCCGATGTTCGAGGAAGCCCTGGCGCTGTCGACCTGGGAGCGGGGCGAGGGCGGCTGGACCTGCGTCGAGGCGCCGATGCGCGACTGGTGTTCCGGGCCGGAAGAGGTCTACCGGGCCATGGTGCTGGGCCTGGGCGACTACGTGAGGAAATCGGGCTTTCCCGGTGTCTTGCTTGGGCTTTCCGGCGGCGTCGATTCGGCCATCGTCGCGGTGGTGGCCGCCGATGCGCTGGGGCCCGACAAGGTCCGCTGCTTCATGCTGCCGTCGCGCTACACCAGCGCCGAGAGCCTGGAGGACGCCGCGGCCTGCGCCAAGGCCCTGGGCGTGCGGCTGGACGAGATCGCCATAGGGCCTGCGGTGGCGGCGTTCGACCAGATGGTGACGCCTCTCTTCGAAGGCCGCGCGCCCGACACCACCGAGGAGAACATCCAGGCCCGTATCCGGGGGCTGTCGTTGATGGCGCTGTCCAACAAGCTGGGCCTGATGCTGCTGACCACCGGCAACAAGTCGGAGATGGCGGTGGGCTATGCGACGCTCTACGGCGACATGTGCGGCGGCTACAACGCCTTGAAGGACCTCTATAAAACCGACGTCTACGCCATCTGCGAATGGCGCAACAGGAACGACCCGTTCGGCGTCGCCCCGGCGCCGATCCCGCGCCGGATCATCACCAAGCCGCCGTCGGCCGAACTGCGCCCCGACCAGAAGGACCAGGACAGCCTGCCGCCCTACGAGGTGCTGGACGCCATCCTCCACGGCCTGGTGGAAGAGGAAGCGACGCTGGACGAGATCGTCGCCCGCGGCTTCGAACCGGAAACGGTCGAGCGGATTCAGCGCCTGCTCTACGGATCGGAATACAAGCGCCGCCAGGCCCCGCCGGGGGTAAAGATCGGCGCACGCGCCTTTGGTCGTGACCGACGCTATCCGATCGTCAACGGCTATCGCGATGCGGTGAGCCGCCGTTGAAGAAGGTCGGCGCGCTCCAGACCCTGATCCGGCTCGACCTGGCCAACGCCAGGGCCTTCCTGCGCGGCGCCGGGCGCGATCCCGTCTTCATGCTGGCCGTGGTGCTGGCGTTCGCTGCGGGAGTCATGGGCTTCCGCCGGCTGCTCGCGGTCGAGGTCGATCCGGGACTGCGCCAGATCATCGTCACCCTGGGGTTCGCCTATCTGGTGGCGAGCTTCTATGCGTGGAATTCGCAGGGACACCTGCAGCGGCTGACGGCGGGGCCTTTCCAGCCGCTGGTGGTGAGACCCCGCGCCCAGGCCGTGTGGCTGACCTTCCGCTCGGTGACGTTCACCCTGGTGTTCGTGATCCTGGCCGTCATCGCGGCGCTCAGCCTGGACCCGGCGACCACGCCGAGCTTTGTGGGCCAGGCGCTGCTGGGCCTGGTGTTCGGCGCCGTGGCGGTGGCGACCATCGGCTCGGTGCTCTCGCTGGCCGGCGGAGCGCGTCAGGCCGGCCGGGTCGCGGAGGGCGCCGAAGGGGTCAAGTACACCAGCCTGGAGCCCGCCAGCCTGATGCTGACCTGGGCGCATCTGCGTCGGCGAATCGGGCCGGCCCCGATCTTCGTCCTGGCCGCGGTGCTGCTGGCGACGGCGGGGGCGGGCGGGGCCCTGGCCAACCAGAACAACGGACCGACGGCCGGCGCGGGCGTGGTCCTGGCTTTCTCCGTCGCGGCCGCATGGCTGCTGGTGGACATCGACCTCAATGTCGTGCGGCAGCTGGGGCATGAGCCGATCGGCCTGGTGCGGCTGTGCTCGATGTTCGTGGGGCCAGCCCTGGTGGTGATGATCGGCGCCCTGGCGGCTGCCTTCGCCGCCGGGCTGGGGCTGAAGTTCGCCCTGGTGATCGCGACGCTGATGGTGATGGCGGTGCTGGTCTATGTGCTGCTGCTGATCCTCAACGGACTGGTGCTCAGTCCGCCGGCGGCGCGGATGGCGGCCAGCGTCGACGTGGCGCTCGCCGTGGGATTGCCGCTGATGGCCGGGGTGTGGGGCGAGTTTTGGATCATAGGGCGCATCTTCATGCTGATCCTGGCGGCCGGGAGGCTACGTTGGCGGGACCTGTAGAACCAGTGCTGCAGGTCGAGAACCTGTCGATCGTCCTCAGCGGCCAGACGATCGTGCGCGAGGTCAGCTTCTCCCTGGCGCCCGGCTCGTGGTTCGGCCTGGTGGGCGTCAACGGCAGCGGCAAGACGACGCTGCTGCGCGCGCTCGCCGGACGGCTGCCGGTGGACGACGGCGACATCCTGATCGGCGGCGAGGACCTGACCGACGAGGAAGGCAAGCGGGCGGGCCTGATCGGCTTCGCGCCCGCGCCCGAAAGCCTGCCCAACCTGCTGCGCGGCGGCGAACTGCTGGAACTGCTGGGCGACGCGCGCCACGCCGATCCCAAGGCGCCGGCTGGGGTCTATGAGTCGCTGGGCGTCGGGCGGCTGGCCAACCGGCGCATCGGCGAGATGTCGTCGGGGATGCGCCAGCGGCTGGCGATCTTCTCGGCCTTCATCGGCTCGCCCAGGATCGTGCTGCTGGACGAACCCTTCAACTGGCTGGACCCGGTGGCGGCCTACGACTTCAAGGCGGCGCTGGCGGCCCTGACCGCCGAGGGCCTGAGCGTCATCACCGCCCTGCACGACGTCGGCACCCTGGCCACCCGCGCGGACGCCGGCATGCTGCTGGACAACGGCGCGGTGCTGAAGGTGTTCGATCGCCAGGCCCTGACCCGCGGGGCCGCCGACCTCACGGCCTTCGAGCGCGAGATCTACGAACTGTTCAGCCGTTAGGTCAGGGTCCGGGCGACGGGACTCATCTCAGCCCCGGTTTGAAGATTGGCCCGCAGCGCCGGGATGATCTGATCGACCCGATCGGCGACCGCCCAGGCCCGGTCGAAGGCGGGCGGGGTCAGGCGCTGGGCGACGGTGTGCTCGAAAAGGGCGAACAGCGGGTTCCAGAAACCCTTCGGATTGTAGAACACCACCGGCTTGGCGTGCAGTTCCAGGCGCCGCCAGGACAGGATCTCCACCACCTCCTCCAGGGTGCCGATGCCGCCCGGCAGGATCACGAAGCCGTCGGACTCGTCGAACATGATCTTCTTGCGCTCGTGCATGGACTCCACGACGACCGTCTTCACCACGTCGAGCGCGCGCTCGCGGCTGACCAGGAAGCGGGGGATGACCCCCAGCACGTCGCCGCCGGCCTCGTGGGCGGCGCGGGCGCAGGCGCCCATGAGGCCGACGCCGCCGCCGCCATAGACCAATCTCAGCTTCGCAGCGGCCAGGGCCTTGCCGAGCGCCCCGGCGTCGGCGAGAAAATCGGCGTCGGCGGCGTCGGACGAGCCGCAGAAGACGCAGACGGATTCCAGGCTGGCGGGGGCAGACCCCATCGGCGGCGACTCCGCGAGACAATTGAGCGGCTCTTGCGGGCGCGCCGGGAAAGCCTACCTAGCTAGGCCTTGGGTCGAGGAGTTTCAAGAAAGCCGTGCGGCGCGCAATTGCCTTTTCGATCGCACTGGCCGCCGCCGTGTCGGCCTGCGACCGCAAGCCGACCTCGGCCCTGGCTGCATCCGCCAATGTCCAGGCCCGCGCCGACGACGGCTACCTGGCGTCGCCGTCGGTGACCCGCGCCCTGGCCGAACCGGGCCGGCTGGCGCTGGAAGGCCAGGCCGAGCCCGGCGCCAAGGTGCGCCTGGCCACGCCCGCGGGCGTGGCGATGTTCGCCGACGCCGACGCCAAGGGCCGCTGGCGGATCGCCACGGCGGCAACGCCCGAGCCGAGGATCTTCGGCCTTTCGATGACCGCCCACGGCCGGCAGGTGCAATCCCAGGGCTATGTCCTGACCGACCCGGCGGGCAAGGTGACGATCCTTCGCGCGGGGGCGGGGGCGGTGGTGCTGGAGGCCGGCGATAAGCCGAGGATCACCACCTTCGACTACGATCGCGAAGGCGGCGCCGTGGTTTCGGGCGTCGCGCCGGCCGGCGCGTCGGTGGCGGTGCGGGGCGACGGGGCGGCGCTCGGCGAAAGCCGCGCAGATTCGGCCGGGCGCTTCAGCGTGCCGATCACCCGGCCGGTCTCGGCGGGCCAGCATCGGGTGCAGATCGTCGGCGAATCGTTTTCCGCAGCCGCCACGGTGGATGTCGCGCCGCCCGCGCCGCTGACCGCCGGGCCGTTTCGCAGCCGCCGCACGCCATTGGGCCTGCGCGCCGACTGGATGACGCCGGGCGGCGGCGTCCAGACGACCCTTATCCTGAACTGATCGGAATCCTGTTGGCGTACATCCATGCCCATTCGGCGCGACGTTTCGGCAACGCCGCCGAGGTTTCAGGCCCGGCGGTGAAATTCGACTTCTGGCGATCCATGGCCGACCTTGGTCGCCTGGTGATGCGCTCGGGCGCCTCCAGCCTGCGAATGCGGCTAGGGGCGGCGCTGGCGCTCGTGCTCGTCGGCAAGATGGCCAGCGTCTGGAACCCGGTGCTGCTCGGCGATGCGATCAACACCCTGACGTCGAGCGGCGGCGGCGTGGCGATCGGCGCGGGCTTCATCGGCCTGGCGCTGGGCTTTGCGGCCCTGAGGCTGGTGGCGGCGTGCGCGCCCTATGCGCGGGATGCGATCTTCACGCCGGTTTCCCAGGCCACCATGGCCAAGGCGGCCACCGAGACCTTCGCCCATACCCTGGCGCTGTCGCTGGATTTCCACCAGAGCAAGCAGACCGGGATGCTGGCGCGGATCATCGATCGCGGCTCGCGCTCCACCGACTTCCTGATCCGCAGCGTCGTCTTCAACCTCGGCCCGACGGCGATCGAGCTTTTCATGGCCACGGTGGTGATGGTCGTTCGCCTGGACTGGCGCTTCGCCTTCACGGCCCTGGTCACCATCGTCGTCTACACCGTGACGACGTTCCGGATCACCGACTGGCGCCTCGGCCACCGGCGGTTCCTGAACGAGGCCGACTCGCGGGCCGCCGGGCTCTCGGTGGACGCCATGATGAACTACGAGACGGTGAAGACCTTCGGGTCGGAAGCCCGCACCGCCAGCGCCTACCAGGCCGCCATGGGCGACTATGTGAAGGCCGCGGTGAAGGCCAACACCTCGCTGTCGATGCTCAATGTGTCGCAGGCGGTGATCCTCAACATCGGCTTGGCGATCATGACCGTGCTGGCCGGCTACGAGGTGATCCACGGCCGCATGAAGATCGGCGACGTCACCGTGGCCATCCTGCTGCTCACCAGCATCTACGGGCCGCTGAACATGCTGGGCTTCAACTATCGCGAGATCCGCCAGGCCTTCATCGACATGGAGCAGATGGTCACGCTGGCCTCGCGCACCCCCGATATCGTCGACGCGCCCGACGCCCGCGACCTGCCGCCGGCGCGAGGGAAGGGCGCCGAACTGGCGTTCGAGGGCGTCACCTTCCGCCACGACGCGCGCTCGGTCGGCCTGCGGGACGTCAGCTTCGTCGCCGAGCCGGGGACCACGACGGCCTTCGTCGGCCCGTCCGGCGCGGGCAAGACCACCCTGGTGCGCATCGCCATGCGCCTGCTGGACCCGCAGTCCGGGCGCGTGCGGATCGACGGCGCGGACCTGACCCAGGTGCGTCAGCAGGCCCTGCGCCACGCCGTGGCCCTGGTGCCGCAGGACGTGGCGCTGTTCAACGACACGCTCTATGCCAACATCGCCTTCGCCCGGCCCGACGCCGATCCCGGCGAGGTGCGCGCCGCCGCCGACGCCGCCGAACTCGGCCCCTTCGTCGACGGCCTGCCCGAGGGGATGTCGACCCTGGTGGGGGAGCGGGGGATGAAGCTGTCGGGCGGCGAGCGCCAGCGCGTCGGCATCGCCCGCGCCCTGCTGGCCAATCCCCGCGTGCTGATCCTGGACGAGGCCACCAGCGCGCTGGACGGCCCCACGGAGGCCGCGATCCAGGATACGCTGCGCAAGGTGCGGGCCGGGCGCACGACCCTGGTGGTGGCCCATCGGCTGTCGACCATCGTCGACGCCGACCAGATCATCGTCCTGCGGCGCGGCAAGATCGTCGAGCGCGGGTCGCACACCGAACTGCTGGCCAACCAGGGCGAGTACGCCGCCCTGTGGCGACGCCAGACGCGCGAGACCTGACGAGACGGAGACGACCGCCATGCGATACCTGCACACCATGGTCCGGGTGACGGACCTCGAGGCTTCGCTCGATTTCTACTGCGCCAAGCTCGGCCTCCAGGAGATCGCGCGCAGCGAGAGCCAGGCCGGCCGCTTCACCCTGGTGTTCCTGGGGGCGCCCGGAGACGCGGCGACGACGGAGAGCGCGCGGGCTCCGCTGGTGGAGCTGACCTACAACTGGGACCCGGAGGCCTACGACGGGGGGCGGAACTTCGGCCACCTGGCCTATGCGGTGGACGACATCTACGAGGCCTGCGCACGGTTGAAGGCGGCCGGCGTGGTGATCAACCGGCCGCCGCGCGACGGCCGGATGGCGTTCGTCCGCTCGCCGGACAATATCTCCATCGAGCTCCTGCAGGCAGGGCCAGCCTTGGCGCCGGCCGAGCCGTGGGCGTCCATGCCCAACGTCGGGGTCTGGTAGGAGGCCCTAGCGCAGGCCGGCCAGATGCAGGCCCATGCCGATCAGCGCCGCGGCCAGCAGCACGGCGGCCGTCCCGACCTTGAAACGCAGGATCGCGACGGCGGCGACGCCGGTCATGACGGCGGCGAAGGGGTCCAGGCTGGCCAGCCTCGGCGCCTCCAGGCTCAGTCCGGCGAAGCTCACCGCCCGGATCTCGGTGAACAGGACGTGCAGGGCGAACCATAGGGCGAGGTTCAGGATCACGCCCACCACAGCGGCGGTGATGGCGGCCAGGGCCGCGTTCATGGCGCGCGCGCCGCGCAACGCCTCGACAAAGGGCGCGCCCAGGAAGATCCACAGGAAGCAGGGCGTGAACGTCACCCAGGTGGTGAGGACGCCCCCCAGGACGCCGGCCAGCAGCGGCGGCAGGCCTCCCCCGGCGCGGAAGGCGCCCATGAAGCCCACGAACTGGGTGACCATGATCAGCGGGCCGGGGGTCGTCTCGGCCATCCCCAGGCCGTCCAGCATCTCGCCCGGCTTCAGCCAGCCGTAGGTCCCCACCGCCTCCTGGGCGACATAGGCCAGGACGGCGTAGGCGCCGCCGAACGTCACCACCGCCATCTTGCTGAAGAACACCGCGATGTCGGCGAACACGCTGTCGCCCGCCGCCAGGCAGATCACCGCCACGGGGCCAAGCCACAGGGCCAGCAGGATGGCCGCGATCTTCAGCGACCATGCCGGGTTGGCGCGCGCGTGGAGCGGCGTCTCGGCCCCCAGCCGCGAATCGCTGTCGGCGAAGGCTTCCTGGGCCGGCGCGGCATGCAGAGCCCCGGCGGGCGGACGCCCGGTCGCGAAGCCTATGGCGCCCGCCGCCAGGATGATCAGCGGGAAGGGCGCATGCAGCACGAAGATGGCCAGGAAGGCGGCGAGCGCGACGGCCATCAACCATCGTGTCGTCAGCGCCCGGCGGCCGAGCCTGACGACCGCGTCGATGACGATGGCCAGCACCGCTGTCTTCAGGCCGAAGAACAGGGCCGCGACCGCGCCGACGGCGGCGAATTGCGCGTAGAGCACGCTCAGCGCCATGATCGCCAGGAAGCCGGGCAGGACGAACAGCAGGCCGGCCACGAGGCCGCCGGCCACGCCGTGCATCAGCCAGCCGATGTAGATGGCCAGTTGCTGGGCCTCCGGGCCCGGCAGCAGCATGCAGAAGTTCAAGGCATGGAGGAATCGACGGTCGCCGATCCAGCGCTTCTCCTCCACCAGGACGCGATGCATCACCGCGATCTGGCCGGCCGGGCCGCCGAAGCTGAGGGCGGCGATGCGCGCCCAGACGCGGGCGGCCTCGGCGAAGGAGACCCCGTGGGCGGCGACCTGACGCGCCTGTCTGCTCATGCTGAATGATCCCCCGGGGCAGGCGAGCCTAGGCGGAGTCTGCGCAGATCCCATGACATGGCGAAGGGACGGGGGTCTTGGCGACAATCGGGGGGAGAAAGCCTTGTCCCGCCAAGCCTTGGCGGACGATGGTGGCTCCCCGGGCAGGACTCGAACCTGCGACAAGTCGGTTAACAGCCGACTGCTCTACCAACTGAGCTACCGAGGATCAGTCACCAAGGGCCGGGCGTATACGCTGGCCGACGGCGCCATGCAAGGGACTCTGGGGACGCGGCTCCAGGGCTTTCCAAAAAAGAGCCCGGCGCGTAGGCCGGGCTTAAGAAGTCGGTGATGGTGGGTGTCTTCGAAGAAGACGCCGGAAGCCTCGTCCCTTATGGTTAAGGCAAGATTAACGCCGCCGCCGTGACGGCGCAGGCCGCCGGCCCGACCGCCTTATCTTCGGAATTCAACAGCCGCGCGAAGCGCTGTAGGGACGAAGGCGACGGGAGGACGCCAAGCGATGCGCATTCATTTCACCGGCGTCGCCGGGGCGGGCATGAGCGCCGTGGCCCTGATGATGCGTGACGCCGGCCATGAGGTTTCCGGCTCGGACGAAGACGTGTTTCCGCCGATGTCGACCTATGTGGAGGCCCTGGGCTTTCCGTTCCATCGCCGGTTCGACGCCGCCAACCTGCCCGACGGCCTGGACATGCTGGTCCTGGGAACCAGCGCCAAGCTGGGCGGGGAGGGCAATCCGGAGGTCGCCGCCGCGCGGGCCCGCGGCGCGCGGATCGTCACCTTCGCCGAACTGGTGGGCGAAGTGACGACGGGCCGCGAAAACATCGTGGTGGCGGGTTCCTTCGGCAAATCCACCTGCACGGCGCTGATGGCCCATGTGCTCAACCGGGCCGGCGTGGACGCGGGCTGGATGGTGGGCGCGATCTCCGCGGCGCTGCCGGCCACCGGCCATTGGGGCGCAGCGCCGCAGATGGTGCTGGAAGGCGACGAATATGTGGTCGGGAACGGCGACGAGCGCTCGAAGTTCGTCCTCTACCATCCCGACCATCTGCTGCTGACGTCGCTGGTCCACGATCACGTCAACGTCTTCCCGACCTTCGCCGATTACGAGGCGCCGTTCCGGACGCTGTTGCAGATGATTCCCGCGGGCGGCCTAGCGGTGATCCGCGACCATCCGGCCACGCGCGCGGCGGCGGCGGACTGCAAGGCGCGCGTGGTCTGGTACGACACCAAGCCGTGCGACGGCTGGTTCAGCCGCGACGTGGCCTATGGCGAGACGACGACCTTCACCCTGGTGGGGCCGGCCGGCCGTCAGCTCAGCCTGTCGACGACCCTGCTGGGGGCGCACAACATCGAGAACATCGTGGGCGTCGCCGCCTTCCTGCTGGAGCGCGGGCTGGTGAGCGAGGAGGCCCTGGTCGCCGCCGTCGCCGATTTCTGCGGCATCAGGCGCCGGCTCGACCGGCTGACCCTGACCTCGTCGGTGCCGTTGATCGAAGGTTTCGGGTCGTCCTACGAAAAGGCCCGCTCGGCCATCGAGGCGGTGCTCCTGCACTACCCGGCGCGGCCCTTGGTGGTGGTGTTCGAACCGCACGCCTTCAGCTGGCGCAGCCGCGACGCCCTGGCATGGTACGACACCGTGTTCGAAGGCGTGGCGCGCGTCCTGCTCATCCCGCCGCCCGCGCATGGCGCGCAGAGCCATAGCCAGTCCAGCCTCGAGGA
>Ga0307513_10001009_pt1 | contig 40749 bp, 61 predicted proteins | sample 15_EM_MG_FD_202174 | JGI IMG/M metagenome (GOLD analysis project Ga0307513, IMG submission 202174) | Populus trichocarpa ectomycorrhiza microbial communities from riparian zone in the Pacific Northwest, United States - 15_EM | ecosystem: Host-associated > Plants > Roots > Unclassified | place...
GGGTCGGCCTTTTCCGTCACTGATCACATGATTGTCGGGTCGGCTGGGTCGGAGCGGAGCCGCTCGTTGGCTGGGAGCTGTGGCCGTTTCATCACGGACAAAACCCTCCTCCTTCCGGAGTCGGGGATCTCACACCGTGATGATATCGTTCCGGTGAACCAATATACTGTTGGGGTGGCCAGCCCACCCTGAGCAACAGCGTCATTTCACCAATGGACCCTCCGAGCTGATTGCTGGGTCCGATTTCCGCTTCGAGCTGGGCCTGGCCAATAGATCAGCCACGGGATGTGCGGGTGATTATACTGTCCATCCGTAGTGGTGGTTAGGGCCTAATATGGGTGGGATACGATATGCGTCAGCCCCCAAATGACGCTTCATTCCCGCTGCACAGAAACCCGGGTGCCGCGGACCCACAGAGCAAGGAGGATATCAGCCCGAGACTCAGATCAAACGAACTGACGGATTGAAAGGATGAACGTCGAACATTATGTGCCTAGGGATAGCGAGAAAAGTATGTACGCCCAGTAGTATGTTGAAGGTTTACGATACAAACCGAAACTTAAAGCGGTATGAAGGTACCAATAGCCGAAATCTCCGCTACCGACAGCCCAATAAAACAATGGGAGTCTTTGCACCTCCTCCTCCCAGAGCCGCCAGATGTCGATTTCAACACGGATATACAAGAAGTTCAGAGGGCGGCCAGAACTTTTGCCCCGTCCGGCTTCCGCTCCCAGGGAGACTGCCAGGACGAGTGAGATCAGCAACAGGGCCAGAACGGCGGATCAGAGGACGGAACCGTACCGATATTCGATGTCGAGGCATCGATGGATACTAGGGCCATTAACATGTCCCAGCATCACGAGGAAGTCGAGGGACGGATTCAAGTTCCACACCCTCTTCATTCGGTGAGGAGGTTCCAAGGATCTCGTCCAATCCACCAGGAACCCTTGATCGGAAAAGGACGGACCCGCCCAGCACCGACTTTCCCTGGCTGAGGTCGGCCACGAGTGACCACGGCTCCTCCGGATCGACAACAGCTTTCTTTAAAGAAAGCATGAAGCGTGATGTCATGATCGGACTGAGAACCGTGCTCCCACTTTGAGATGCAAATTAATGTCGATCAGCCAAAAGGTCCCTTCGGCATCGAGAAAGAAAACTTACATCGCAGGAAAGAGCTGAAGTGTTTCCTGAACACACGCTCACGGTGAGCACAACAGAATTTATCACCCTGACCACGTAACATATCACGCCTACCTGGTTGACATACAAGAACAGCTGGGCCGAGACCTGACAGAAAAATATAAACGTGAAGTATAGTGTCGCATCTCGCAGAATAGTATCCAATAGGCTCGGGATGCCTGGATACCTATTCCTCCCTGATCTCCTGGCCGTGAGCACAATGATCGAGAAAGCAAGAACGTCTGTGACGCCACGACGTAGGGAGCGGAAAACGTGAGATGCATCAGAATTCCCTGGGTGAAAATGCATTGGAGGGTGGGGGGCGTACCGAAAGCAACCGCTATATTGATGAAAAGGAGCTCCCCAAGTTTCCACTGCCTGTAAGCGCACAATTTGAATGCGTCTAGGTTTACGTCCGGAAACGGTTCCACTGGAGACAGATACGGGTCTGCACTCGAATGAATAGTGGGCTAAGGAACTTACCTGGACGAAACCCAACCCGGACAGCCGAGAAAACACCAAAACCGAGCTGGGCGGCAACTAGGAGGGAGAGTGCACCACCGTACAACCTGTTCCTCCCTGTCAGGCCATATACCCTACGATCAAAACGCATATAATGTGAAGGGGAGTTTATTTTAACCCAGGGGGAACAACCGGACCTTAACGCAATCGTTATTTGAGCAAGAACCATAACGGCAGTCAAATGGATGATCAAGATCCACTTCGTGGCTTGGCAACTGTCGGGTGATTGATCAGGGTGAGGATCAACAGCGAGGATGTAGGGCGTGAACATGGAGAGAACGCACAACTATTGGGACTCGTGAGCATGGGGTCGCGGTTGCACTGACAGAGACTTACAGAGTCCGTGTAATAATGCGTGATGATGCTGGACCAGATGACGTTCGATAAAGGAGAATACCTATTCTACAAGACCGTCAAGCCCATTGCAATTTGGAGCACCGAGGGATGCCGTACGGCAATGAACAATACAAATACTGTCGAGCAATCATGTGAGTCGTTCAATACTTAGAATAGAAAAGGTGAGGTAAACTCACCCCAAGATCTCTTCCCGGACCAAGCGTACTTTATCTGTGCGATGGTCAGAACGTGAAGTGCCTGTAGAAAAATGCAGGAATGAACCGGACCTCATCCCCCAAGGTCAAGAGGTAGTCGTAGACCCATAAGAAGAACACGGAAGTTGTAAACAACTGCGCCAGGTTGTAGATGAGTTATTTAACGCCGGCTCTGTCTCTGTAGTGGTTCGAGGTTCGAAGACTTACCTTGACTGCAAACCTAGGGAGGTCTATCAGATCGAGGGCTTGGCGACGTGAAGAACAGAAAGGAGCACACATACAACAGCTGCCCGGTCTCGACCAATACCACCAGATCCGCTTTGTCCATCTACCGTTGGACCAATCAACCCCCACGAGCACCGTCAAGGACCGGGGAATTCGTACCTTGAACGTGTGAGTTGTCGAACGGTCTGTGTGTGCAGCCTGCGCCTTTTAGTGGGGAAAGGAGCGAGAGAGAAGGAGCGGGGAGTGTAGGGTCCCCCAGTGGGTGGACGGTTCTTAACTGATTGGGTTGAATAGCGCTGATTGACAGTTTTCCCCATGTCAGTTCAACTTTGCTTATCACCATGCCGCCCCGGTTCGCCACTAGCCAAGTCGATCACTCTAGAGCACCCAAGGATTGAACCGTGTGTGTGTAAATTTCTGTGCAGAAAATCTTTTTGTTCTGTGACCCTCTGATGGGCGTTGAGGTGCGCCGAACCTTCTGTGATGTCGTGCCGGGTTTCTGGGGGTTGGTAGAGGATGGGTGGGATCGTTAGGCGCCTACTCGGCTAAGTCTAAGCCTACAGTAACCCCGGCAGAACCCACTGGAACCGCCATCCGCTTGGCAGATTCCCCGCCGACCAACCAGTTAACCACATCCAACCCAACCTCCGGCCGCATGCTGTCAATATCTACCCTCGTGACTTTCTCATACGTATGTACCGCCAGCTATCCCTCGGTTCGACATGCCATGTCTCCCAGCCCCATGAAACGTAGCCGGCGTAATGAAAGCATAACCCATGTTCTTTACCAAGCTGACACCCCAATTCTGTGTCTACGTACTTGGTAGATGTGCACGTCGATGTCAACGGTCTATGGACACGTCATGTCCAATATAAACTCTGCACATCCTGCATCTCCCATCGAAGGGCGAAGGACCACATCATCTGCACCTCGCGCCGCGTAGGCTGTTGGCAGGAAAATCTAATGGAAGTGTATGCGCTTCATCTTTTCGAAAAAAAAGTGCGTTCTGCTTCCGGGTGATCCCCCCACTGGGGCGCTTTGTCGTAAATGCGCTCCCGTTGAAATGCTCGGCCCGTGGGAGCGCTTCGATGTACTCCCCTAAAGCCCTGTGTGGTGTATCGTTGGATAGATTGGTGTTTATTTTATCCCAAGCACAAGGAAAAAAGAACTGGCTGCGGTTTTACCAGCCTCCACGCGCCTGGAACCGACTCTCGATATTGGGTACGCCTCGAAGCGCCCTTGTGGCAAGCCCACCACCTTACTACCTGACAATTTCGTGAAAGCTGCCGCCCCTCCGAGTCGGTGTGATTAGTCGCCTTTACTTTGTCGATTCGGGAGTGTGCGTACCACGCAATGACAAAGTAACAGGATGACAAACGGTGTGAATTCGATTACTGCAATGGAATGGAGCTTTGTGGCCAGATACCCTCGACCACGGTGAAGAACGGAGGCGGCTCGGTGCCGGTTGTGCTGTTCGCCGGCAGCCGGGTGACAAACGGGCGCCCATTCCGCTGTAGGGCATCCAGGATTCCCACCCAAACCACTTTTGCAGGTGTGTCCGTGGCGGGTGAAAGGAAGAATTTTGCCCGTGGCATAGGAGGCGTGAGAGTGAAAGTGGTACATGGGGATAGTGAGGGATCCAGGATATCCCACAGCGCACTGACCGCACTGCTGTGGGTGGGCACTGGGCGTTGTCTGCTTACAGTAGAGGGAAGGGGGATACCCATTACGCGGAAGGTCCGAGAGGACAAAGGGCAGGACTGCGGGGAAGGGTTTCCCCTCAATCCTGCTTTTGCGGTGTCGCGTACCGGGACCGACGGGACGGGAGGGTTGTGGTTGATAGCCTCGAGCTGGGATGCTCCACTAGGGATTTGCAGAGTTGAGCCGTGGGGATGTGTCATGCTGTGTGTAATGTATGTCCAGGTTAACTTTCCCCTGCCCCGGAACTTCTTGGTTGTCGATCCCACACAGCCCCGCCCCCCCGACTGCTTCCGCCGATTGGTGATGTCATTTCCCACACAGGCGCTCGGACTCCCGGAGGCGGAGGAGTCCCCCCTGCCCTTAGCGCCTCGTCCCGGGTGGTTGTGTTCGTCGAGCGGTACGGATCGGTCGCGCGCGGGGGCATGGCCATTGATACGATCGTGCACACCTATACAGGCGGGAGGGTGGGTGACAACGCGGACAGGGGTTCATTTCGCACACAATGGGCCATGAGTTGCCGTGTGAATCCCAACCTTCAACGTTCACACTTGAGTAGAAAAGCATACGAGATGGACGTTGGACGGTGTGTCGTTAGATCGTGTGATCGTCCGTGCATTGGAATTGGAACGCGCGCCGATCGGGAGGCTGGCGTTCTACTCGCGCACGGATGGGCGGGGTCGTTTGTGCCTGGTGCGCCCTCCCGCCGCAGTACGCTTTGCCTATATGGCGGAAGCTTGTGAGAAACCATCCAGACCCGTGGGTCTCAGCCCCGATGCAAGGGCAGGAGAGTTCTCAATCGTGGGTGCAGATTTGTCAGAGTGCGATGCAGCTCTACGGTGAAAGGTTTGCCGGATGAACGTAACATTAGAGTTATGTTCCCCGGAGCAAGCTCGTCTACCCCACACAGTGGACATGGCGGAATGGAAAGGGATGGGATCATGCTGTGCCCGGGGACAGGTCCGCACCCGCCAACGACAGTCCACAGCCAGGGTCGTGCTGGGCCGGCTTCCGGATATGGAAAGTCCCGACACCGCAGATTACCGCAGTGGCAGTGGCATCCCTACGTCACACCCGAGCCCATCCCCTCGTCGTACAGCCCTTTGCTTTGGCTTTTAGAGCGACCGTCCGAACCGTGAAATGGCAAGTCAATCCTCCTCCTCTCTCTCCTTCCGTTAGAACCTTCCAATGAACGACACCCCTAACATCTTCACCTCCAACTCCAGATACCTCCCACCTCCCATCCGGACTGCCACCCAGTCTCCCCACTCGTACAGGCGCAGCGATTGCCAAAGAGCCGCTGCCTTCCTTAACCAAGATTGGACTCCGACTCCCATCTCCGGAACCTCCCCAAACTTCCCCACCCAACTTCCTCTCTCCCCGCTTTCCTCCGAGCTCCCACCACCACCACCTCGCTCAGACTGCTCTCACTCCGAAGATGACTCTGAAGAAGACTGCGACAGCCGCTCCGACGCAGATTCCCGAGTCAAGCGCGAGCCTTTCTCTCCAGACCCGCCCTTCGCCCATGAGCATCGCCTGCCTCACGTCCTCCCAGATCGCAGAGCCTCACTGTCCCTAAACGATCTCCAGTCGCTCACTGGGCGCAGGCTCTCGGGCGGTACAGACTCCCATCTCGTTTCCCGCTCCCTTGGAAACGGTTCCCCATCTCTCGATAGGAGAGTCCGCTCCAGTCCCTACTCCGCCTACCATCAGCAGACCAGGAGTTGGCCGGTCGCCCTCCACCCATCGGCCTCTTCGGACTCCCACCCAGCCTCCTCCGGACCCCATCACTGCCGCAACCTCTCTAGCAACTCTCATTCTACCGGGAGCCCTCCCCGGACGCCGACTACGCCTTCTTCTCCTGCCCTTTCCGCCAAGAATGAGTCGGCACAGTCTTCTTCCACTGCCAGCCCCCCGGCGGCAGTCAACACCGATGAGTACATCCAGAGGAGCAGCGGCGGAAAGTCCAAGTGTATTTGGGGCGGTGCGGATGGGAATGAGTGCGGGTTCCAGTCGAGCTCTAGTCTGGTGAAGAGGCACGTCCGGACTGTCCACTTGAAGATTCGGTACGTCCTCTCCGCCTTTTCTACATTGAACCCTACTTACCCGCTCATTATTCCAGCCCCGTTGTCTGCCCTGAGTGCGGTCAAAGCTTCGCGACCAAGTTCCATCTCAAAACCCACCAAAACATTCAGTACGTCCGCCTTTTTATTGCCTGGAAACCTATTCACTGACAACGGAATTCATCAGCACTGGCCAAAAGCCCTACTCGTGCCCTGATTGCACCAAGACCTTCTCCAACCCTTCCAGTCGCCACCACCATAGAGTCAGGTACCACGGCTATGTCCAGACCTGGCGGCACTACGGTGACAAGAACGAAAAGAACTGATTTCTTCATTTATTTATTGGACTCGAGGCATTCGGACCTGCATTCTCCTTGGACATTGGATCACATATTTTTATTCGCCCTCTATCCTCATCTTCATGATTCATTCCACCGGATACCACCGCATTTACATCCGCATCACACTCACCTCGCCTCACACAAAACCACTTGCACTTTTCGCATTTCATCGCCAACCACGCTTGCATCCATGAATCATTTCTCCCTCTCTCCCTCTCTCCCATGTTGTCGTATGCTTCCTTTCTTGTTGATGGGTCTTATGTGGATCACGTGGTCTACACGTTGTACGATATTTTCTTCTGCGCCTTTCCTTGGGTTGACTGGTGCGACCCGGTGAGAGGCCAGACCGTAATCTTTGTCGTTGACTTGCTGCCGGTATAATTTATGTATAGTCTGATTTGCTAAAACGCCCGATCGGTGCTCTTCTTGAGTCTTTGATCCATATCTGGACTTACCTTTGTGCCGCCACAACAGGCCCTCGCACTGAGCCTTTATCCTCAAAAAAACTCAGTGTATCAAACCTCCCTTGAAAGTCTTCAAATATGAACCTTACCTCTAACAAGTGTTTCACCTTTCCTTTGCCTCTCACAACTCACACTCCGCCCACTTCTTGCTCCCCCTCCTGCGCCTAATACTTGAGCGATGAGTTTCATGAGGCAACCGAACAAGACACTGAACGAACCTAACCGTCGGCGCTCCTCCTCCGACTCCTCCATACAGATCGAATACAGTCTCCGCCATCACCCGCTGCCCGACTGGGCTCTACCCTGGCCAGACTACGACGTCGCGTCGTGCAGTTCAGACGACGACCACGAGCGGATAGAACTCGACGACCGTAAAGGATATCGCCGGGCACGTCGGAAGAAACTGAAGGTTCGTCGAAGTTGGGCGCGGACGACTGGGCCGGACGCGTATCAGGTCCCTAGGTTTTGCGAGGATTTGACGGAGCATGTGAGGTCTGTCGAGGACGGTCCGCTCGATGCGGACGGTGTAGAAGAGAATGAAGGGTTCTTCGCAGCGTTGACCGCACCTTACGAACCTCCTTCCCCTTCGCGCGGGCCAAAGATCGATTGGTCGAAATACTCCCCATCCCCGGCCTCAGTCACAAAGCCAGATCAACACAACTCCCCAGCCGGGTGCCCTCCGGGGCTTTGCGGTTGTGCTGCCGAACAAGATGTCGATAACGATCGCAGGTCGGACGACGATGAACCTATCCCTCACCTGGACAGAGATTACGAGATGCACTACGATTTGTATACCCCTAGTGGAAAATGGGAGATGGCGAAGCGTAACCCCATTGATGGATGGGAGAATTTGATGCGTATCAAAGGTATGTTGGGTGGGCAGCGGATTCGTTGGACGATTTGTTCAAGCTGCCATCATCAGTTACTCCACCGCTATCGGTCATGTTAAGGAAAGGCGTCATCGCCGGAAACCCTATCACGTACATCAGTCGGTTGTATGTCCAACTCTTTTCACGTACCCCTGCTCTCGAGTTAACAAACTCGCACAGATGGAACACTAATAACGTCCCCCGCTGGAATGGATTCTTCTCTGAGGTGATGCCTATCCCTTGGATTTTCTGTAGTGCGAAAATTGACATCGTCAACATCGACTACAGCTATCCCTGTTCGCCTCCTCGAGGCACCTCCGACCGCTTCAAGGGACGGTCGTACCCCACATTATCAACGTCTACATTGAACCCGGATTCGTTAACGTCGCAATGGAACCTCCTCACGAATGTTTCTGGATAGAATCCTCACCAGATATGTCTTGTGTCCTGAAGCACCGCTGCGTCGAGGCTTTTGAGAGGCTTCATGCTCAGGGCATCCTCCACGGCGACGTTGAATTGCGCCACATGCTGATCAATGCCGACGCCAAAGTCATCATCATTGACTTCAAGGCAGCCGCCACATGTGTTCCTCTGGAGAATGTCGATATGGAGGAAGTCGGGCTGAGGAAGGCGGCTCCTGAGGAGTTTAGACTGGAGATGAGGAGGGTCAAGTTTAAGCTCGATTACCGCGGTGCCAGGAAGAAGGAGCGGGAGAAACAGCTGCGGAAGAAGCGAGGGGAGCTAATGGAGGAAGACATGGTCGACCCACCAGTGGATTTTCACGTTCTGAATTTCCATTGGTTAGAGGGGTGTGAAAGGCCGCCGACCAGGTTCGTCGTTCCGGGTCAGACGAAGGAGCAGGTCGAGTTGGCTGTGAAGCGGTTCTTGAGGAAGGTCGAAGAGATGGAGAGCCAGATGGGCGCGAGACAGCCTGTAGTGAAAGAACGGAAACCGGTCAGCATGGTCAAGGGAGAATCGAAAATACCGGAAGTCCCAGCGGCATCCCCACGAGCGAAGCTGACAATCAAGCTCCCTCCTCTTAGCACGCTACGTTCACCCCTCCGCGTGGCTCCGGGTCCCACTTCACTCTTCCACCATCCTCACGCTGCGGAGACCACAGCCGAGGTCCCGGGAATCTTCGTTGGACTTCCACCGCTCGCGGTTGAGGAAGCTTCGCTCCAGCCTGGACCCCCAACCGAGAGCCAGACTGAAGACAAAGCTATCACACACCCTGACGAGAGCGAATTCGTGTTCTCCATCCCTGATTCCGATCTCCTTTCTCTCGCGACTGCGATCAGACCTCTCCCTCCGGCATATAGTGAATCGGTCCATTCTTCAGGTTCGGTGGACCGTAAAAGTACGGGTCGGAGTGCCACACTCCCGACCGCTTCGACGATGCAACCACCTACGCAGCGCTCTACGGGATCTGCGTTCCCGATCATGAGGTCCTTCGCAGACGTTGCGCGCAAAGCCATCCAGGTCTTTGGTAGGATCGCCAAGCAGCCTCCAGTTCAATCCACGGTCGTTCCCTCGCAGCAGAAGAAAAGTGTCGATTTAGGTCAGAGGAAGCGGCGCCTATCGGAATCCTCAGCAAGCGAATCAAGCGAATACGAAGCACGGCGACAGCATAAGAAACGTCGTCTATCTGCGTCTTCGAGCCTTGCTTCCGAGGCGCCTTTCTCACTCCAACCGGCGTTCTCACCCGTTCCCCGCACATGGCCACTCGTTACGATGGGTCAATCGAGGGGAACAATGAAGAGGAAGCGGGAGTCCGAAGGAACCGCCAAATTGGTCTGGGAGACGGAACAGGGGTTGAGGACAAAGAGGTGCAAACTGTCGGTGTTAAGTGACCTGTCCGATGCTTCGGGCTCCGAGACAGAGGATGATAGGAAGGCTCGACTACGAGGAACCCTAACAGAGTCGGTTACTGACAGGTCCGCTCTGGCCGTTGTCCCTCCTAACACACCCCCAACTACGAGAAGGGACCCCATCCCTCGATCCGACAAAAGGACACCCCCTATCATCATCCGCGACTACGCCTACATTTCCCATAACGTCCCCAAGGCACCATACGTTCCACATCCCCCCACTGAAAACAGAATGGCAGCGGAGAGGGTGAAATATATCTGCCTCGCCAACGCCAAGGCTTGTTTAGACGCTGGGCTGCCGTACCCCATGACGGAAAACCATCAGGGGAAGCTGGTGCCGGACCTGGCCCCATCTCCGTACATGTTTTCTGCAGAGACGTTTCTGGAGAAACAGGAGAGAAAGCATCGAGAGAAGCAGATGGGGATCAAGGGGGCGGGTAAAGTGCAGAGATCATTCGGCGGTCTCAGAAGAAAGTTGGACGCTAAGAGGGTTGGAACGGGTGGAGAGTTTGAGGGGAGGTTGTACGCGGGTTGGAGGGACGTCAGCCGCCGATTAAAGAGCAAGGTCACGAGCAAGGTTCGGTTCGGCATGGAGAACCTCCGAGGCGACGCCCAGAGTCCAAGCGGTGGTGTTAATTCTGGTGTCCTGCGGAAAGTGGTCCGGAGCGTCAAGGAGACACGCGGTATCTTGAAGCGACCACCACCGATAAAGGTTTTCAACTACCAGCGTCCGTGGGAAGACGCCGACGGCGGTGCGTTATCGCCCAAGGTGGGGCCGGAAGTAGAACAGTGGGACCGGTCCGGAGGATTTGGCATGCTGGGAGTGCGGGTGAAAGAAAAGAGGACGAAGACGGTGGAGGCGTTTCGGGATGAGTGCGTGCTGAGGGTGTACGAAGCACAGAGGACGATAGAGAGCGTAGATGCAGAGTGGCGGCAGGAAGACGAGAGGATGGCAGAGGTGCGAAGAAGAGAGGTTGAGAGCGGTATTACTAGATTTTAAACGGAGACGAGATGAGCTGTGTGTATGATGTAGGAGGCGATGTTTATGTGGATTCCTCGAGGCTTTTTGCTATGTAGAGCGGTGCGCACGACCTTTCGAGGTGTTCAAACCGGTGCAATGACATCTCCCGGCTGAATCGATGAGGTCATACCCTCTCATCACACACAGCCTGCCTTTCACGCTGACGTCAGCAACACATCCTCGCCTTGCGCCGGCAGTTCCCGTGCGTTGTTTATGCTTGTTTGTCCCTGCCGAAGGAAAACCCCGTCGGTGGACACGACGGAACGATAAACGAAGGAAACTGCAGTGGCCGCGACCTTACAGGGGTCTGTTGTGGTGGTCCCTCAGGAGGGTGTTCTGGAGAGCCCGAGGCTTTGAGAAGAAGGTCGAACTTTGTCCGATTAGCTGCCAGAAATTAAACTGGTGTGAGTAAATGAGTTTGTAAACACGCGGACAGATTTGAATTCCGGGTGGAATCAATAAGTACTCGGCAACGTGTGATGTGCGTCCAGGGTCCCGATTGAGTAAACATTGGTCAGTAAACCGACCCCCTCGGGGCGGGGGGCGGTCAGTTGGGTTCTGTGGTAGATTTGACACTTGTTGAAGACCCCCGATAATGGGACAGCGTGTAACGGCGGGTGACTGCGTCGTGTGCACATGAGGCTGGAAGAATGCTCGGGGTGTTTAAACCTGTCTGTCGGATCGCGGGCAGCGCGGGTTTCGGCTACTGCCGCCCTCCTACTTACATGTTCAATAGAGATAGGTATGGTGCGATAGGTCTTGCGGATGACCACCCAATGTCAGCCGCTATTGAGTCGGTTTCAGTACCACAGTACTAGCATGCCCAAGTTCCCACAGCACAAAGGAACCTGGCCTTGGTTCTGCTGAAGCTTTTGCACTGACGGCCAGCGCTTCAGCTTCGGCACTAACGTGCAGTATCTAAGCGCCGACATTTCCCGCTCCCCGATGCGACCGCTCAGCGGCCAGAGTAATAATACTTACGGGTTTAGCGTCGTCGTTCCGATACGAGTCGACATCTTGGATACGATGAATACCTGCTACTACGACCCCATACCATCAGGGTTCAACAAAGCTCGTGACCATCACCCAGACCCTGAACAGGTTTTGAATCAGAGCAGGCCTTTCCCTTCGAAACTCACTCCCGACGGGGCCGCTCAGCAGACAGGCTACCGGTGCATTGATTGACACCTGCGCGCTGACAGGCCGAGAACGAGCAGGTTCTGGCTCGAGAACGGGGGAACAGTAGGCACTTTTTGAATGGCCTTGGTCCAGTTGCGCGTGCAACGCGCATCGATCACCCTCGATCGTACTAGCCGCACCACCTGGTGGCTGCAGCCAGAGGGAGAACAAACAGGGCACGCGCTCGAGCTTCCGGTAGTCATGATGCGTGATGCTGAAACTTGCGCTGTACAGATCTCACATGTGTCGGTCGCGACTCCCCGAATATGAATATATCCGGTTCCTCACTAGCTTCGAGCTTTATCCATTTCTCCAGCGGGCTGGGATCTATATAAGGACCTCTGGCTTCTTCTCCTTGCTTTGACGACCATTCCCCCTCCCGTCCGTCCCGCGATGGCCTCCCCCTCTGAAAAACACCATGACCATGATCCTGCGCAATACGGGAAGGACTCTGATGTCGCTGACTCCGAGTCTCTTTCTGGACGTCCCCATGAATCCCTCAAGAGGTACGTTTACTCATTCATCGGCGAAAAGAAATAATGTCGACCTTCAATGCCAGGCAATTGAAGCAACGGTGAGACCTTACCCCCATGTTACGCCCGGACCGGCCGTTCATCCTTCCGCGAACAGTCACATAGCGATGATATCCATCGGAGGTCCGTCATTCAATTCGCCACGACAATCCAGCTTCCGAAGAACGTTGCCCTAACATTGTGTGTCCTTTTGCAGGCGTCATCGGCACAGGTGCGACTGGCTTTCGTTTCGCGAAACCAGAGATGGGACCCTTCAGCTTATTTGTGGTCCATAAGGTCTGTTCCTCGGCAGTGCCACCGCCCTCAGGAATGCAGGTGCGTTGCATATCCCCACCCTCCGCCTCCGGTCTCCTGACCATGTGTCCCAACCTCTTTCCTTATCATTCCACGCAGGTCCCATCGGACTTCTTCTCGGCTATGCCTTCGTTGGATCTATCACGTATTGTGTGATGGTACGCTTCAACCTGGTGGTCGACGGGGCGCGCTCTGATGGACGCCCATTTTGAAGGTCTCCCTCGGTGAAATGATGTCGTACCTTCCCATCGCTGGTGGCCATATCACCATGGCGGAGCGCTACGTTTCCAGGGGGTTCAGCTTCCTTCTAGGTTGGAATTATTGGTATAATTGGGTCATCATCTTGCCTACTGAACTGAGGTCCGCTTGCACCCGCTCGATGCTCATTGCTTCCTCCGTTTTACTCAATCCGGTTGCCCCGCAGTGCTGCCGCAATTATCGTCGGGTATTGGAACAGGGCGATCAGCCCCGCAGTCTGGATCACGGTATTCACGGTGGTGGTTATCGTGATCAACATGCTCGGCGCCGGTATGCCCTTTGTGTCTGATGGAATCTTCCTCGGGTGTTCACCAAAGGTTGTTAGGTGCATACGGAGAAGCAGAGTTTGTCTTCGCGTGCGTGAACCCGCAGTCTTCAAAACATTTTCATAAACCAGCTAACCCCACCGACGACCGTTCTACATCACCAGCTCCATCAAGGTTATTGCCATCGTTGGCCTCATCATCCTTGGGATCGTCCTTGACCTCGGGGGAGGACCAAACCATGACAGGCAACGTAGCTTCACTCTGCAAAGAGTGTCAAAAATCCTGACGTTTCTTCCAGAATCGGTTTCCGTTACTGGAAAAACCCTGGCCCATTCGTTCAGTATCATGACATCCCCGGAACCACAGGCAGGTTCGTCGGATGGTGGAGCGCCGTCACCCAAGCTGCCTTCTCTTTCATCGGAACGGAGATTGTCGCTGTAAGTACCACGTCCGTCATGGTCTCGAGCCACGGAACACAAGCTGGAGGAATTCATTTAGATTGCTGCGGGAGAAGCCAAGAACCCTCGTCGTAGTGTGCCAAGGGCCATTCGCACAGTCTACATCCGTATCCTTCTGTGAGAGGCATCTCGTTTCTATCCCCGTGCAGTTCTGATCATTGCTGCGTCGGTACAGGTTCTACATCGGTGGTGTCACCGTCATCGGCCTTTTGGTCCCCTCAAATTCTCCAGGGCTCAACCTCACTGAGAGGAACGCTGCCGCATCTCCTTTCGTCATCGCTATCCAGACGGCAGGGATCAGGGGCTTGCCGTCCGTAATCAACGCCTGCCTCCTCACTTCTGGTACGTGTATATAGCGGCCAAATTGCAACCGGAGTTCCTGGCTCACGGTTAATTACTTAGCCTGGTCTGCCGCTTCGAGCGACTTGTATACCTCCTCTCGAGCCCTTTGTAAGTCCCAATGGGTTTATGGATCGCCCATAGGCTAGGCAATCATCTGAGCCTCTTATCCCCAGATGGTCTTGCACTCAATAATCAGGCTCCGCGAGTCTTTAGCAGGACATCGAAGAGGGGACTTCCATGGGTTTCTGTCGTGTTCTGTTCGCTCTTCTCTCTTCTCGCCTTTCTGGGTATCAGCTCTGGTCCAGGAAGAGGTCAGTGATCTCACCCTCGAGGAGCCTTTTTGTCCGACGAATCCGACCCTTCTACGTTTTTAGTTTTCGGTTGGTTCCAAGGAATGACCTCCATTGCCGGTCTGCTAACGTGGTTCGGAATCTGCATCGTGCGTATTCGCTTTGGTCAAATACGGGCTTGGAGTACCCCATTTTTACCATGAACACCCCCCCTCACGACAGACCTATATCCGATTCCGAGCCGGTTGGAGCGCTCAAGGTCTCGACCGAAACCTCCTCCCATACAGATCCCCCCTCCAGCCCTACGCGGCGTGGTACGCTCTCATCATGATCGTCGTGATCCTCATCCTCAGCGGGTTCTCCGTCTTCCTTCGTGACAACTGGGACACGGCCACCTTTGTCACAAATTACCTCCCTCTGATGCTAGCACCGTTCCTGTTCATCGGCGCGACTCTCGTCATGAAGAGTAAGTTTATCAAGGTCGAAGATATGGACTTTATTACGGGCTTGGACCAAGTGATTGCGGATACGTATGAGGAACCTCCGCCCAAGACCATCTGGGAAAAGTTCTGGCGGTGGATTGTAAGTGCTCCCATCTCACTCACCGTTCCCCCTGGAGTCAGTTGCATTACTCATCCATATTTGCAGTTCTAGGTGGTTACAAATTCGGTGCTCAACGATAGATTTTGCCTTGACTCCTCGGGTGTGCAAATATACGGAGCAATTTTGCACTGCAGACGACTTAATTTGGCTTTCAAGAAAGGCGCCGAATGCAGTGCGAGCTCCCAGGTGATTTAGCGTGAATAGGTCGTTCAATAATCATTATAATACTACAATTGGATAAAAAAAGGAAGGAGTGAAAGTTCAACATGACTACAATAAGTAATAGCAGTTATCGACACTTTGGAATGAAGAAACGAAACAGGGAACGTTGGGGTTTGTACACGCTACCCACACATCATACCCCCGCGCACGCACGAACCACCTGAGAGAATTCTAACCTATTTGCATTTTGCATTGGCGATCCGACGAGGGGGGTGCTGTGGGGGAGGGGGCGAGGATCACTGAAGGAAGGGCGGGATCGATGAGTAGGGGGGTCTGGAAGGGGAGATAAACGGTTATCACGGCCAAAGTGACTAGCGTAGAAAGCAAACGCGATCCGTGTACGATAAGTGAAGAAAAAGGAATTGTGATTGCAGATATGAAGGAGATACACGCCAAGAAAACACCCTTTCTGTGAAGGAAAGACCGATCAGATTCCACGCGGGAGGACGGGTAAATGCTAGGGCACTAACCAAATCAGTTCGGAGGTGGAAGCATAGTGCCTTATCGGAAATAGAGAATGGATTGAAGACCCACTAAGAAGCGACAGAATCGCACCCATGCCCTTCTCGACGGAAAAGACACGGGAGCGCTAAACGACGCCCTTCGGAGAGCCTTTTCAGTAGATGTCCCTGTTCGGACGATTGAGAGTGCATCGGACTGTCATATAGGGTTCTTGTTCTTTGAGTAAGCAGCGCTCGTACTTCCAGACCGCGAACGACCCAGGTCAAGAGCTGCCAATGCTTCGATATTTAGCGATTCCGGCCCGGTACTCCTTCTACCTGTTGGCTTTCCCATCCTGCTCTGGCTAAGAGGGTTTAGGCTCGGGAGCTTTGATTTTGGCTTGAACTTCAGCAGCTGAGAGGGTGGTAGCATCGATGGTGACGGGGTGTTCGATGATAATGTCGATCCTACCGAACCTCGCTTCGGATGTGGTCCCGAGATTTGCGGTGCAGGGGAAGGTAACACGGGGCGTTTGCCACCATTTGTAGAATTATACAAGTGTGCGGAAGCGATTGGAAGGAAAGTAGGTGTAGAGGGACGGGAGGCAGAAGTTGGGATCGAACTGACAGTCGATGTGCTCGTTCTTCCATCTGACGAGAGACGCGACTGCGGCCGGCGGATACCTGAAGACATGACACTCTGGCTGAATGCGCTGGAGCTGCGGGTGCTTGTTACTGATGTCGGGGAGGTGCTATTGTAGGAAGAGGGAGGGAGTCGATAACTTGCAGAGAACGGATTGGAATCTCTTCTTGACTCTCTCGATGACCTGGCCTCCTTTGCAGCGTCCTTCATCGGGGAGTCTTCCATAATCAAAACCCAGCCAGAATCGCCGGCAGGCTTCTTGCATTCAGGCGATCCCGCAGACCTCCGCGCTACAACCGTGCTCTCCAGATCTTCTGAGTAACCAGCGGAGGAACCAGAAATGTTGGTCATTGTGTCGCTCTGGACCATCGCTGGAGCGGTAGCTTTACTCATGCTCCCCATTCTCAGCCTCGGGACACGAGTATGGATGCGTTGTTCCAAGTTCTTAACCTTAGCCCTCATCTCAGAAACCATCTGCACACCCTTGCTCCTTGAAGTCGTAGTGGCGGCGCTGGTGGTAGATGTTGTGCTAGCCACGGAAATATTACGAGTGCTAATCGGTCGAGGCGTGGGGGGCTTGAGCCTCTTGGGTGTGGGGGAGAGATTGGGTGCGGTGGTGGATCGTGCGAGAGCGCCGGAAAGAGCAGCAGGAGGAGTAGATAGGTGAGCGCGGGGCGTACGCTGTAAAAAGGTGCTGCGAGTGGAACTGAGCGAGATCGGTCGGGGTCTTGTCGTCGGCATCGCATCGACTCCGGGAGTGAGGTCGGAGAGTTTGAGACCAGGAGGAGGCGCAGTTCGTAATAGGTCTTCGTCAGAGGCATGAGTGGAGGTGGACGGGGTCGAAGCGGGTTTGAGGGATTCTTCGGCGCTATCGATGGAGAAGCGAGAGTTTCTCTGTGACAGCTTCTCTTTGAGAATCGCTATCTCTTCGTTGGCATCTAAAGCAAGCGAGATCAGTGGCAGGGAAGCGCAAACCCACCGCGCAAACGTCGCACCTCGCAATTCGTCGCGCAGGCGTTGGGATTCTGCCTCGACGTTCGCCTTGTCCAGCAATTCATGTTCGAGCAAAATCTTCTCCTCTAGTGCGCGCGAATATTTGGCCTCGGTATCCTGTAAGCTCGATGATATGGCCCGCTCATTCCGCTCCAGATCGTCGTTACCCAGCTCAAGCTCACGCAGTTGTATCTTGACCTTTTGGTGTTCCTGACGTAGCTGGTCTAGTTCACGCTGGAGGGATGCAACCGTTGTGTTGTGTTGTGTTTGAAGAGATATGAACTTAGCCTGTGTGTAGGTGCTCATGTGAGCCAGGTGTGGGCGTCAGAGCTGAAGAGCAGGTGTAATGACGGACCTTCCACTCATCCCTCTCGCCTTCAGCCTTAGAAGCCTTCACCACAAGGTCCTTTTGGGCCCTTTCTGTGCGCTCCAATTCTGCTTCCAACTCCTCCTCAAGCTCCTTGCTAGACTGTTGGAACTCATCGAGCTCAGCTCGTGTTTCAGCCAGCATGTCGGCAACCTCCTGGTACTTTGCTCTCCATTCTGCCGCAGACGAAGGATATCTGGAGGGCGGAAAACCATGAGCGGAAGATCGAACAAAGAGGTCAGCGGTGATTGACGCACGGGCTATCATCCTGTGAAACAAGCTCGCGGCGGAGAGCATTGGTGGGAGAGAGGACGGCGGTCATCGTCGCCACGGCAACGGCAGCGGCGGACGCTCCGGGGAGGGTGGGGGGTGGTCGGGGGAAAAGGTGAGAGGAAAGAAGACGAGGGAAGGGGGCAAGTTGGAGGGACAACACGTTTATTTCCTTTTCCAGCCATCTCTCGACTCTGGTGAAAAATACAGACAGAAATATTTCTACAGCCCCTCCGGCTTTGCGCATTTCCGTTTCTCTATCTTGCCCGTCTTTGGGCACCGCATCTCTTGCCACGAGGCAGGTTGCATAGTGTGGCCTGAAAGACCCATCCGTCAACAAAGACCGGGAGGAAGTAGGACAATCGCAGAAAGAACACACCTGCCTCACTGGTGGCGAATACCACGCCTAGGTCATTCCGAGCAGTGGTAATGTAGTAGCTCTGGGCATCGCCCAATGAAATCTAATCGAGCCATCGATGAAAGCCTGCGAGTAATGGTGCTTGTATGCGCACCACGAGCCCTTTAATGACATCCCCACCCCGAAAACAGTCACCGATCTTCACCCTGTCCTTATCTGTTGCACGCACATCCTGCACTCGGATGACACCCGTAAACTCCTCGCCAGGTGGAAGAGGAATCCCGTCCACAACGGCGATAGATACCGTCGCTTGCATTGGTGACAGACGCGTCACGGTCCCAAGTACAATTGAATTTGGAGTGGGCGGGTGCGGTCGGATGCGATTGATAGCTAGCGTCTGGTATTCCAGCAGTGTTCAATTTTCCAAAGATTGATCAAGTGGATGGTGAACACGGACAGAGGCCTGATAAACGGGGACTCCGACCAGACTAGCTCTTACTTGGCCATCGCGAGAGTACAGTCCGTTAGATAACTGAGGTGCGGGGCCACGCGGAATCTGTACCGGCTGCCCCGGCAGTTTGAGGTCATTGTCCATGTTGGAGGCCCCGCAGAAGACGGAGGACGGTGTTTGTCCGTGTTTGGCTCCCGCGACTGATCCCGTCTAAACCGATGTCTGCCGACCCGTCGTTGGGACAAACCATTCCTTGACCTGCAACTCGTCGGACCCTTCCATGGCCTCCCAACTCGCCCGTATCCTCTCTCGGCGTGCGTTGTCCGCTTCCATTAAGTAATGGACCTCGGTACCTAACCCCTTCATTCTAGAGATACACGCCTCGGCGCGCAGAAATGCGTTGTCCAAATTCGCCATGCCAGCAATGAGTCCTACCATGACCGAAGGTGGTATCGCTCAGTGGAAGGTCAAGGAAGGACAAAAGTACTCTACCGGAGATGTCCTCCTCGAAATTGTACGCATCCTATTTTTTACTCTCTTCCACATCTCACCTTTCATATCCCACGCCAGGAAACGGACAAGGCTACCATCGACGTGGAGGCACCGGAGGATGGTATTCTTGCAAAAATTGTCGTAAGTACTCCTTACGACACGCGAGAACACGTCTCATTCTCTCCCGAAGTCGCCCGACGGTTCTAAGGGTGTCCCTGTCGGATACACCATCGCCATTATCGGTGAAGAAGGCGATGACATCTCGGGTGCCGATGCTCTTGCCTCCGAGACCCCAAAGCCCCAATCCGAGCCCACAAGAACTGAAGAGAAGACACCGGAACCTAAGGAGCAGCCTACGGAAGCACCCAAATCCACCCCCACCACTTCCAAGGTCGAGCTTCCAACTGGGGACATCATCTTCGCCACTCCCATTGCTAAGAAGATTGCCCTCGAACGTGGTATTCCTCTCGCCAAGATCAAGGGCACCGGTCCCAACGGAAGGATTATCCGTGAGGACGTTGAGAAGTTCAAGCCTTCTACGGATAGTGTCGGCGTGTCCACTTCCCAGCCAGCGGCTACTTCTTCCGAATACACCGACGTTCCTTTAACAAATATGCGGCGCACAATTGGCTCGCGTCTCACCGAGGCCAAGCGCGACCGACCCCACTACTATCTCACGGTCGATATCGAAATGGACAAAGTACTCAAGCTTCGGGCGGCCTTCAACAAGGCATTTGCTGAAAAGGACAAGGGTGCCAAGTTGAGCGTGAATGACTTCATCGTTAAGGCGGTCGGATTGGCTCTGGCCGACGTCCCTGAGGCTAACACTTCGTGGATGGGCGAGTACATCAGACAGTGCGTATCTTGTTCACTTAAGGATCGTTGAAATCGCTAATGTTGTACGCAGGTGGAAGAAGGCTGACGTGTCTATCGCTGTCGCGACCCCAACGGGATTGATCACTCCGATCGTCACCGATGTTGGATCAAAAGGCCTCACCACTATCTCCGCCGAGGCTAAAGCTTTGGCCAAAAAGGCGAGGGACGGAAAACTCCAGCCCCAGGAATACCAGGTGTGTTCATTGACACATGAGATCTATTTCAGCTAACCAACATCCTCAATAGGGCGGTACCTTCACGGTCTCTAACTTGGGCATGTTCGGTATCAGCCACTTTACCGCCATCATCAACCCGCCCCAGTCGTGTATCCTTGCTATTGGCGCCACCGTCCCAACACTGGTGCCTGCCCCAGAGACCGAGAAGGGCTTCAGAACTGCTCAGATAATGAAGGTCACGCTAAGCTCAGATCACAGAACGGTTGACGGTGCTGTCGGTGCCAGGTGGTTGACTGCCTTTAGGGGATACTTAGAGAATCCGCTGACCTTTATGCTGTAAGAGGTCGTTTAGATGGCTGACGACCATTCCCTTAATGGCGTCGTAGACTCTACATTATATCTTTTGTTACTCTATTGGGATCTTATTCCAGATACGGCTGTATGGGGGTTGGGGCCGTTGGGGAATAAGTTTGTACCCCCCTATCTCGACCTCATCCACCTCGTTCAACTTGTCATGGAAAAACCTACAACCAGGTCTGAAGGCGGAGGGATGGGATCCAGTGCCGATAGAAAACACAGTCCGGTCAGCGAGCTGGAAGCTGGGAAAAGGAAACTGGATGAGTGGTGGGAGACAGTATTGAAGATAAACATACAGATCGAGCCCCTGGAACTCAGGATAAAGTTCCAGGAGGTGGTGAGCGATAGTCGTAAGGCGCAGCGTCAGGTATGTCTCGAACTCGAATGATTTCGTGGTGCGGATCACTGAACTAAGGCAGTGTGTCAAGCTGCTGAATGAAAAGAAGGAATGCGAGGACAAGGCAAGTCCCAGGGGAGATATGATGTGTCGGTAGATCTCAATCCCCTGCAGCTACTCCGATATCGCGACGAGTCCGCGAGGGAGCAGTGGGAGCTGAAGCAAGAGGTGAGGGTTCCAGAGTACTCAGGTCATCTGAAGATATACTCGACATCCGATTCGCCTAGCGTTCAGACGCTTACGACCATTTTCTTCGCCGAACAGATTGCGAAGCTTAAGGAGGACTTTGCCGCAATACAACGTCAAAACTCAAGCCTCCAATACAAGCTTCGCGGACATGCCGCGCTCCACCGCGGGAATGAAGCTGAAGCCCTGGAAATGCCGCGAAAACGACAACGGAGTCAGAGCCCGGACGAAGACTCCCACCCACGCAAGCAGGTCAGCGTCCCAGTTGGTTTCTCTCGCGAGCAAATCAAATCCATTTTGGGGGGTCCAGATCGAGGCTGGGGTTTGATGCTGTACGTTTTCGTTTCCCCCTCGCCTCCACCCACCAGTTTTGTTGAGAATCCGACGAAAGGAGCCGTCCCGGGTTTGGATACACGCACCATGTCCTGCTCGATGTAAGGATACATCTTTTTGATCAGGTCCCTCGACAAGGGCAAGATGTGGGCAAGGCCGTGTTTGGGTTTGGCCTGTCAGATAATGAGGTCATCTCTAGGGGCATCGCGTTCCCCCTCTTTGTTCGTGCCATCAGCAGGAAGCGGACACGGTTCACCTACCTGGGCAACTACACCGCCGAGAAGTTGGATCCAGTTGCTTGGGAAGGACTGTCGGAGGAGGTGTGCCTTTTCTCCCTTCCCGTGTGTGGAGTTTCCGGGCCAAGTTCCAACTGACATACGATCAGACGAGGGACTATGCTATACAAGCCTTTGAAATCAAGGGTCTGTCAACGAACCCCGATGTTTGCAAGTATCAGAAAGGAACGGAGCACAATGTCATCCGCCGTAAATTCGAGCTGCCCACCCACAAGGTCCCCAGCTGCCGGCTGGTATTTCAGGGTTTTGACGAGGGCCTGAGTGTCAGCATCCAGGGTGTTCCTTGGCAATGGAGGGGAAAACCCGTGTTTTGATTTTTTTTGTTATGCGACATCTATACGGTTTTGTATATTGAATCTCTGTTATTGTTCTTTTTCTTGGCCTGGACCACCCCACCCTGTACTGACGTCGTCGTGCGTATTTTTCTCACATCTTTACTTGCGATCTCGAATTCGATCAGAGAGACGATTAGACATGCCTCCCTTCGATCGAGACCATCATGTCGGCAGAAGATCCGATTGATTACGAGGCAAAAGGAAACGGAACCAACGTCATAAACCTCGAGGCGAGACATTTTATTATCTGGATTGTACTCAACTGACGTCCTGCAGGAGGCTGAACGGCTGAAACAAGAAGGGAACGACCACTTCCGTTCCAAAGCTTGGGAAGAGGCCCTCGCCCAGTATAAGAGCGCACTTGGGCACCTCCCGAGACGTAAGGAAGTACCCCCGCCAGAGCCTGTTGAGCCCCCGGAATCATCAGACCCGGAAGTGGAGATATCAACACCAGAAGCATTGCCCGCCACACCTCCTCAGCCGGAGGATGGGGAATCTCCCGAGATTCTCAAGGCGAGGGCTGTACTCAATGCAAACGTCGGAGCGTGTTACGTTCAGCTTGTAGGTAAACTGTCCAATATTGCCCTTTCGAGCTTTAACCCCACCCGCCGCAGGGAGAACACAAGAAGGCTGTCGAGGCATGCACGGAAGGTAGGGTCTCATCGCTGCTCGGCTGACTAGTGAGGCTGACAGAAATCTCTGATAGCGTTGGCGGACGATCCCCATTATATCAAAGCACTCCAACGACGAGCTGCCTCGAATGAAATCATCGCATCGTGGTCTGCATTGACCAGTGCTCAAGAAGGTACGACGGATCCGAAATCACGTTCCTTCCGCTTACGGGAACTTCAGACTATCGCACGCTACTTGAACTGTTGCCTGAGTCGTCTACACAACGGCCTGAGATCAATCGGACACTTAGAAATCTGGGGCCACGGATAGAGAATCAACGGAAGGAAGAAATGGGTGAGATGATGGGCAAATTGAAGGATCTTGGAAACACGTTCTTAGGTTTGCCTCACAACGAGAGTCCTTGGGGTGGAAATTGACGAAATTCTCTAGGCAACTTTGGCCTCTCAACAGACAATTTCAAATTCGAACCAAACGGACAGGGGGGATATTCTGTGAATTTCTCCAGATGATCGTTACTCTTCGGTATTTCCTCGGTCTCCAGCCGAGAGGTTTTGGAGGGTATCCAAATCCTTGCACTTCCGGAGCGCGAGGCTGATATTCGGGTGTTCGGGTGTTGAGTATTAGCTTTGTAGAATGCACCCAGCTATTGTCAATGTTGGCCAGTTGCCGATCCGCCCGACTCTGCTGAGAGCGGAATGGAAATCCGCTATCACGGGATCGAGGAAATGTATGTGGACGGGTTTCGGAAGACCGCACCACTTCGCAACGGCCAGATCTGGTTGAGGAGTTGATAAAGGAACGAAACCAAGGCAAAAACGACCGCGTACCTTAGCGACAAGCCGTCCCTTCAATAGCGCCATGGGGACAGGACCATAGTCTCGAGAGTCTCGGGACCAAGCAGCGTTGTCACCAGCCACCCAAAAATGCCCTGCGGGTATAATTACGTGCTCTGTGGAAGGTGCCTTCTCGCCAGTAGGGTCCACACAGATTGTGTCGCCTGGGAGACCCAATATCCGCTTGCAAACGACCCTTTGCGGATCTAGTGGCGAAACGAAGGTTACGATATCCCCTCTCGTCAGACGTTCTGGGAATAGTCGGCACACGAGTTTGTTGTCTAAAACCAGCTCGCCTTGAGCAGACATTGTTGGAAGCATCGACGGCCCTGAAGGCTAGAAAACGCGACGGGTAAACGCGTGAACGTCGTTGTTGTACGCGTTTCGGCTCACGTATTCGATCGAGACGACATATTCTGCGAAAAAGTGGATGGCGAAGGCAAAGTTCGCAAGCTGTGAATTCTCAGCACGAACTCGCATGAACTTAGGGGCTGTGGTGGATGCGTACCTTGAACGTGGCCAGCGTGCACCGGCGAGCATGGCGGATGAAAGTGTTCCTCCACAACATCCCGAGCGCGGCCGTCGGACTGATCGATCCAGAAACGGACCTCCGTGATTGTTGTCGGCGACTCCGATGTCCTCGTTCAAGAGAAAGACAGGGATCAAGACTGAGGTGCCTGTTGGAACACGTCCTTCTCCATCTTCGCCATCAACGTTTCTTACATCAACCGGCATCCCTTCACTCGACGATATTCTGGGCGGTGGTCTGCCTCTTTCGTGTTCTGCTCTGACACTGGCTCCGGATTTACACTCTGCATACGGAGACCTTGTCCACAACTACTTCCTCGCTCAGGGGCTCGCCGTCGGCCATAACGTCGTCTTGATCGATGAAGAACCATTGCGTGTATTTGACGAATGCATGTGGACCCCTGCCTCCTTCGTTACAGAACAGGACAGAAAAGAGATCGAAGCCGACCAACATGAAGAGAAAATAAAGATCGCGTGGAGGTATGAGACTATGAAGCAGTTTCAAACTACAGTAGAATCTGATCAGTACGTTACTTCTCAGCCCTTGGTCCGTCAACTTCTTCTAATGCCCGTCTGCAACTAGATCTTCTGAAGATGAATACTGTCGGACGTTTGATTTGACGTGTCGGGTACCTCGACCGGTTGTGGACCGAGCATTGGAATCGGGGCAATTGAGCCCAATTGATCTGGCCGACGGCTTCGGGTCGGAACGGACACAGGTCCAATCGATAACAGGGGAGATTGCTGCTATTCTGCAGGCGTCGCGTAGACCCACAAGGGTCTGTGTTTCATCTCTGGGGTCGTCGTCATGGGGCGGCTTAGGTCCACAGGTATGTGTCCGTTGGGAGTTTTGTAGTAGACGGATGAATCCTCAGCCTGATGCCACGGAAGGATATCTTGTTCCTCCTCGTTACGCTCAGGGGGCTTCTGCGAAAACACCCACTTAGTTGTGCAATGGTGTGTTTATCACCGCCTGTTGCAACAGATGCTTGGGGAGGTCCGGGCTGGACTCAAAAGTTGGGTTGGGCGGCCGATGCATGCATCACGCTCAAGGCATTTACAGGTGAGATGATGCTTGAGAGAATTCAACAGATCCGTTGATGCGACCTTGACATCAGCAAACCCATCATTGCTGACGCTTTTTCCTACACATCATGGCCTCGTACAGATTTCCGCGCTGCCCGCTTCTCACACGGTACTGGCCCCGAGCGATAAACTCTCGACTCTGCGGGGCCTTTTGTCATCTCCGTCGGGGGCCGGCGGGGGCGAGAACAATCTTGCATTCAAATGTATGCGGAAGCGGATGATATTCGAAACGCTGCACCTAGATCTGGAAGGTGGGGTGGGCGAGCGACGGACTGCGCCGGCACCAAACACACGGGCGACCGTCATCAGTGACGCTGATCAAAAGGAGGGAGACAAGGGGGAGGCCGTGGTCGAAATTCATTCAGAAGAAGGAGGGTCTGGGTCGGTTGCTATTGTGCAGAGGAAAAAGAAAAAGGCTGTCGGGTTCCTGTCAGAGAGGCCAGAGATTTCATACGAATTCTGATATGAAAACTGCGTTTTATGCGTAAAAAAAGCTCGTGTGGGATTTTTTAGAGGCATTGATGTGTATACAGACCCTTCATGCCTGTTGGTTACCGGTCCCATCAAAGCTCCCGCCACGCGAGCCACGACCCTTCCACCCTCCCTCATAGCACCCGACCCCAAGGCTGCCCGCTTCCAGCAAGCGGTGGGCTATTCTTCCCCAGCAGGCTCCAAGGAGGCGACGCCAGCGTATTCCAATCAGGTGCGTTTTTTCAGTCCACGATCCTCCAAGCATGCCTCGCGGCCACCGCTAGCGTCTCGGGTTCCCACCAGCCTCGAGTCAACCCGTGCCTCCTCCAATCTTGGTGACCGCGGTCTGCTATTCGGGCTCGGGTGTCTGAGGGATGTTTCGGACCCATGTCTGATTCTGTAAATCTGATTCCAGATAGTTAATATCTCGGCGGTTTACCACCGTACTGCGTCGTCACGCTCCAGGAGACAAATCCTCCTCAATCGCTCGCCTGTTTCCCTCTTTCAGTCCGACAATACCCCCAATCTCCCGACATAATGTGGTCCCAGGACCAGCGGCAGCAATACTTGGCGACAGCGTTTCTTCACACACAAGAACCGCCCTCGCCTGCGTCTGAGCATACAGTAGACTCCCCCGGCTCCCCCATGCCCTCTTCTCCATCTACCATACATCCATCCCCCGTCTTCCCCCGGAAGGTCTCCGATAGCGATATTTCCTTGAGCACCGGGTCCGGTCACCCTCTTCTCCGTCCACCTTCGTCACCCTCCATCCCACCAGACTCACCTCATTTTGCCGATTCGTACACGTACCGCGCCCCGCACCAACACCTCGTCCCCCCACCGCTCTCCTCCGCCGACTCGTCCTCAGCGTCTACCCGTTCCTCTGCATACACTAATTTCGGCAGTGGTGTCACCTCTCTTGATTACGGTCATGTGGTCGTGGCCAATGGAGAGGACGACCCATCTGTCGGGGTCGGGATTACTTCGGACGAGGTTGTTCAATTGCTGGGTCAGCACTCCTCTTCGTCTTCGCGAACGCCCGTGGATGCACCCAGATGGTCACAATTGCAGAGTGGACCCAGATCAAGGTCTTCTTCGGTTGCTGATAGCAGGGTGAACAGTCTCGCATTGAGCTCCAGCAGCAAGCCGGGGAGTGATGGAGACTGGCGCGCGCTGGGTGAAAGGGAGGAGATTGGGCTGACAAGTGAATCAGAAACCGATGATGATGCCTGCCTTGATTTGGACGATGAAGAGGGAGATGAAGAGGAGCAACCGACTAGCGCTATGATTATCGCGGAAGAAGGCCGTGGAGTAATTGTTAGAGGTGAAGGTGGATCAGTTCACAACATCCAGGCCCCACCAGGTTAGCCCCGCGTTTCTCCCACATGTGTACTCACCGCTCAGTTCCCCATCGTCCAGGGACGACGCATCTATTAATCGCGTCGTCGTCAACGCCGAACGCGGTCCCCTCGTTCCTTGCGACCATGATTCCGCAAATCTGTGAGACTCTTTTGGCGTTGGATGTCTCTGCGAACTTTCTCGGCGCCCTTCCCCCAGCCCTTTCCACGTGTCACAGCCTAGAGGAACTCAACATTGCCTCTAATCCCCTCCGAGCTCTCCCTTCGTTCCTGTCCAATCTCACCTCCCTTCGAGTCCTTATCGCAGATGCTACTGGAATTCATACCCTTCCTGACTCTCTCACCTCTCTCGAAAAACTGCATACCCTTAGCATCCGGAGAAACAAGATGCACTCACTTCCGGGTTGGCTCTGTCTCCTATCTTCATTGGAGACATTGCTTGTGGATGGAAATCCCTTCCAGGGTCCGTGGAAGGCGTTAGTAGAGCCGTTGCTCACTAAGGTCATCCCGAGTTCTCCATTATACCCACCGTCGACTCCGGGATTCCCCTCGACAGGAAGCACCGCCTCGGCTGACACTGATACCGATACGGAGGATTTGGAGCAATCGCCCAGTGTCGGCATGAACTCTGCCTCGCCTGAAGATGAGGACCACACCATGACTCCCGCGAGAGCGCAGCTTGAAAGAGCTACCACTTCACCTTACCCATTCGACTCTGCCCCCCGTGGCTCGGGTGGTGGTCTGTCTCGAACTCGGACTACCCCTAGCCGAGCTTACTACGAGAAGGGTCGAACCCCCGTGAACAACCCAATGCCCCATGATCCCCATTCAGCGCCAGCCGAGAAGAGTTACCTCGGCGAACGAGAAGTCCGGCGGATGAAAAGTGCGACTGAGTTGCGAGAGACCAAGTCTCAAGGACCCTCCCCATCTCGGCCTACATACACCCATTATGCGACCTCTCTTTCCAGCTCGAATCTTTTGATGACGGCCTCCCCCCAGACAACGTCCCAGTTACCCCCTTTGGAAACTAAGGTCCCACCGAAACGTTTCGCTAGTTTGGGCGTAACTGGCAGTCCTACTCGCATCTCTGTCAACAGGTCTCGTCCTCCTCTCAGCAACACCGGTTGGGATGCTGTTTTCGAGGAAGATCATCCAGCTGGACCCTCTTCCTCCACCTCCTCTACTTTTTCCGCCTCTTCAACCCCACCCACCCCACCCCAACGCAAATCTCTCATCAAGCCTCGACCACCTTCTTCGCCAGGAGATGAATATGAGCGGCGCCCCAGGAAGGAAGAGAAAGATAGATCGAGTCGATGGGGGTTCCTGAAGAAGATGTCAATGGGCAAGATCAAACCCGATCTTCCTCCGAGGCAGGAATGGCCACATTTACCCTCCTCCACTTCACAGGCCCAATCTTTGGGAAGATCCCAGGCTGGCCGTCCCACTGAACATGGTCCACCTTCAATCAATGTGCTCATACCCACCACCCCGATGCTCGAGTCTCCCCCAAGAAATTTCACCATTCCCCAGATCCCCGAAAAGAAACCATTACCGGATGTTTTGGCAGACTTCTTCCCGGAACCACTGCAGCGCGTGCCGTCCACTGATGCCTTGAGAGGCCTGCCCCCGATCCACTCGAATGCGAACCCTTCTCCGACCACTTCACTCGTACTCCCACCCGCTGGACCGACGCCTCGCGCATCGAAACGTAGGAGCTTCCTGCCGATTGATTCGTCGCTCCGAGAATCCAATATCTCTCCTGGAACTAACTCCCCGTTCTCTGAAGAAGATCCATCAGATTCCAAAGCTACCCCAAGTACACGACCCTCGACAGTGGAAACTGCTGAGTCCTTCCAACGACGAGAAGAAGAGCGCGCTCGCGAATTCTACACTCGAGCTTTGCGATCTATCATGGCCTACCTTCGAGATATGCACGATTTAAGCCAGTCTCAACTTAATGCTCTGAGTGTGTATGGGGCTTCTACACCGGATCTGAACAGTTCGAGGTCTAGGCGTCCGACGTTGGTTGAGACAAGTCGTGGAGCTTCCGAACATTCCGTCCTGTCTACGGATTCTAGCAGTCAGTTGCGCTCGGCGGATTCCAGAGGGGCATTGAGGAATGGAACAGAACAGGCGACCAACAGCATGATCACGGTCGATAGCAATGGGAGTGCTGAGGAGAAGGAGAAACAGGCTAAGGCTGACAGGGGAAAGAGAATAAGGATTGTCCGTGAGATCGTCGAGTGTGTATCTTCTATCTTTACCTAGACCTTGCACTGATTCTGCCATCCTAGGACCGAGAGGACGTACGTGAAAGGTCTTCAAGAGCTGGTTGACATCTACATTAAGCCGGCATGTGGTCCTGTGAACGCCTTGACCGGTGGAAGCAGGGAAACTGTGGTTCCAGCTGTCGAACGTAAGATCGTATTCAGCGGTCTCGAGGCCCTTTTCTCCTTCCACAAGGAGAGTTTCTTGCCTGCACTTGAGAAAGCTGCTGGATCGATCATGCAGCCGTCTGAAGTCGTTGCTGATGCAGACAAGGATGGAGCCATGTCAATGAATACCGCCAGGACGGTAGGAAACTGCTTTATTTCTCATGCTGCGTTCATGAGGATGTACTCGACCTATATCAAGTGAGTTTGGTGTTTGACATGTATGTCGGTTATCGACTAATCGTGCGTGCACCAAGCAATATGGACAACTCGGTTCATCGAATCAAGTACTGGGTATCAGAACGGGCAACCCCAGTCCCGCCACCATCCTCGCTTTCGCCTTCATCGAGCACGGCACAATTGGTCGGATCGTCTTTGGCTTCCATGACCGCCCCCGCCGTCGTGGCTGAGGCCCCACCCACGAATGCTGCGCAGCTGACCTCAAGCCAGAGAAGGCGCATCAAGGGATACTTGAAGAGATGCAGGATGAACCCTCGGCACTCTCAATTGAACCTCGAGGGGTACTTGCTACTACCCGTACAAAGGATTCCACGATATCGTTTGTTGGTAGGTGGTTTTTCCATAGGCCACGCTGTCCACCTTTTGACTCTGGGTTAGCTTGAAGAGCTTGTGAAATGTTCTCCACAACCATCCCATTACATGGGGGATCCGATCGATCGGGCTCTTACCGAGATCTCTTCGTTGGCTACAGGGATGAACGAAGGCAAGCGGGAGGCGGAAGGCCGTAGAAAACTTGTCCAATGGCAGGCCCGAATCCGGGGCAAATTCCCGAGCCCCCTTGTACAACCCCACCGGTACGAATACCCATGGATATCCCTATAGTGCCGCCACTGACCAAGTTGCTAGGCGTCTGATTATGGATGGAGCCTTGAGCCTGACGAGAGTTGTTCGGAAGGCTACCATCGCGTTCGAGGTGATCGACTCTCATGGGGATACATCAACGGTCCATGTCGAGTGCCTAGCACCGGAAATGACACCTCGTGCACTCATCGGAATTCTCTGCAACGATCTACTCGTACTGTGCCGGGATCCATCCCAAGGCCAAGACCCCAACTCCCCGGTGGACTTATGGGCTGTTTTGAGGATGCAGACTTTGCCACAGCCGGCCACCATCGTCCATGGAAACGGTAAGTGTTCCCCGATTCAAAATTTCGATGTACAGGGGATTGACGTCCGGGTTTAGCACTACGATTGGTAGATAACAAGGCCGTCCTTTACTTTGACGCGCCCACCCCATCTGAAGCCCTGAACTGGTATAGGGGTAAGCAGGTTTCAGCTTTTTCTCTGGGCAGGGCGCTGACCCAGGTCGCTTAGCTATTAATCTACATATACCAGCATCGAAAACCTAATCTTACAAACTCGGGTCTCTGGATTATCCTCACCTATACATGCAGTTGACTGCATGCGGCCGCTCCTTGCTCCAATCGTGGTCCCCGTTTACATCCATATTTTATTTGACATATTTGTTCTCTCGTTTCACTCTCTCGCTGTCTCTTTTCCCGCTGGATGTCCCCTCTTCAGTTCTTCCTCTTGACGCCTTTTTCCCTGTTTGCAATGCAAACCAATACTGTGAATTACACCCATCTTTTCACCACCGCTTGCCGTGTATAGTGTGCATAATCGAATATACTGATTCCAGATGAGTTATCGTGAGAAAGCGTGGCTTGGTTTGATCGCGGTACCGTGGACTTCCTATCACTCTGAACCTTTAACCTCATTCACCCGACCCCTCCATCTATCTGCTTTACTCCCAATGGCTAGCGGGCCGAGTTCTAAAACCGACGCGTCCCCTCGGTCGCTGGATCGACAGGTCGTGCTTGAAGAAGACGAATACACTGAGGCGCTCTCGCACATTATCGCCCGAGACTTCTTTCCGTCTCTTGTACATCTGGATGCTACGAATAACTACCTCGACGCGCTCAAAAGCCAAGACCCCGCTCGGATACAGGCGACCGTACAGAGGTTGGAAGAGCTTAACACGCCTATTACGAATCGACGAAACGGTACAACTGTCGGTGCTACGCCCACTCCGTATGGTGGTCGTGGGACGTACGACACCCCTCGCGCCGCCGGCCAGTATGGGGTTGGCGATGACGAGGGAGGCGAGCCTCTTCCGAAGAGGAGGAAGTTCGATGCGGATATGAGCTTGGATAACTTCCAGGCGAAGTACACTTCGGAGGACAACGCGAGCTTTCTGGAGATCCTGGACGACGAGAATAAGAAGAGGAAAGAGATGTATGGGTGGGCATATAACGCGCAGAAGAGGGTGGAAGAGCAGAGGGAGAGGATGTTGGAGGGGAGAGAGAGGTTATTGATAGAACCCCCTCAGGTGTCTGTTACGGGTGTCAAGGAGAAGTTTAGGATTGAGGCTCCGAAGCCGGTTGGGCTGATAACGCAGGGAGAGAGTGAAGATGGGGAGGGGGAGAGTAAAGAGGTTGCCATTGTTTCGGTGACGAAGGACGATGAGGTTGTAGATGTTATGGCCCCAAAGAAGGATACGCGGCCAGCTGGTGTGGATGGATGGAAGTTCAAGGTGAGTTATTCCGTTCAAATAGTAGATTTATGTGTGCTAAGGGATCTTTAGGCGAGAAATGCTCTTATGTTTGCCCCCGACGCAGACGTGTCACCGCACATAGGGGATAACGTTTCCGGGGCTCCCTCTGACCCCACGAGCATTAAACATGGGAATACGAGGTTACCTGAACAAGAAGAGTCCAATTCTTCCGGTCGTTCAGAACCTCCCAGCCCGACTCGAAGTCGGGTGGGTGCGGCAATTGCTGGAGTACCATGTATGTAACCCGGGCTCCCCCCTTTCTTTCTCCCACTCACGACACCTGCATCACAGACAAACCGAGTTCTCCTGAGAACAACGGGTTCGGATTAGTTCCAGCGATGCCTTCGCCAACTCCAGAGGAGTTGGGTCCTGCAGCTGTCAAGGAGCTCATGACGTGGGGTACACTAGATGCCACACCTCGAATCATCTCCTCAGACGATCCCGCCGACGTCCCCGAACCGAGTACCCCATTCCGCATCGCTGGCCCGTCAAGTCGAGAACGTATCTCCCACAAGCTCTCTGCGAATGCTTCTAAGAGCCTTCGAGCGAAGGCGATCCTGTTGGGCGGCGGTAAAATGCCGGGCATGCCACGTACATCTCTAGAGCGGACACGAGGGGATATGGGACCACCAACCTGGACGCCGAAGAGGGCCGAGGCGGTGGGGAATCTCACGCCCGCGGCGAAGAGGTTGTTGAATAGGACGATGGCTTCAAGGAGGTCGGAGGCGATGGAGAAGACGTCGAATTGGCAGGGAGGTTCGTCGGCGAAGGAAAAGGATTTGAGCAAAATCCGATGGACGCCAACACCTGGAAGATAGGACACAGCGATACACGCGAGATACATTATAGACCACATAACACTTGGACTGCATGACGATTGGACAAGGCGGAGACACGGACTGGGCTCATTAAATTGGTGATACTATCATTTGACCTTTTGTTTCTTTGCCGGCCGTTTTTCATCATCTGCCTTGCCCGGTGAATCCTTGGTCGGGGCTGGGGGCGCGGGTTTACTACCTCCCTCGCCCTTCATCTGCCGCCCCGTTTCCGGGACCTTTGATTTCTTCTTTACCACTACTCCTTTAAGGGTTTTTTTGGTATCCTTCTTTGCTACCGAAAGCTTGGTTTTTGGAGGGTCGTCCTTTGGCTTGGGGGTGTTGGGGTCAGAAATAGGGATTGGTGGCGGTGGTGGTGGCCCAGTCCGGGAAGCGACAGCTCTGTAGATGGGCAGATGGTCAGAGCAACGTGAGTTCGCCAAGTCTGCTTGAGTGCACGCACTCCCTGAAATTCGCGAGTTCCACGCCATCCTCTTCTTTCCGTTTTCGCTCCTCCTCGAGCTGACGTTCGCGAATAGAGTCGAGGAACATTACTTCATCCTCTTCTAGGGCACGAAATTGATTTCCTATATGTGCGATCTGCATCAGCCCGTGCGCAGGTTAAATAAAGAGGGCGAGAAATTCTCCGGACCTAGTTTGTTACGCTCTTCCCATTGTTCTTGTTTGGCTGCCTGGGGATGTAAACATCTGTCCGCTGAAGAACGTGGTATTGAGGCTCACTCTGTTTTCGGCCAATTTCTGGGGATTGCGGGCACGAATTAGAACGCCGGAACCATTAAAGACACGCAGGATACACGCACCTCGGCCAGACTGCGTCCATCGAAAGCATCCTCTTGTTGTTGGGGCGGAGGGTCCTGACCGAGACTGAGAGCGGCGGTGAGAACGGAAGGGTATGGCGGGTGGAGGTATTTCTTTTACCGAGCATATGCGGCTTTCCACTGCTCCTCGCGTCGTTGTCTGGCGACATCGAGCTCGGTCTGGGAGACGAAGCGAGAGCCGACTGAGCCAGAGGAGAGGGAGGGGATGTCGGCATCCATGGAGAAGAGACTCGGACCGATCATTCCAAGACCCGTCAGGGACAACTCCTCCGAGTGCGACCACTGCGCTTGTCCCCCATCCACTACGACTGCTGCGCCGCGTCTGCCAGTCGCCTCCACCTCCTTCTTCCCGTACACCTCGCCTCTACCATCTCAGAAGGATCGTGCATGTCTCAAAAGACGGCTGGAACCTCTGCTTCAAGTCTCCCCCAGTCAACCCATCGTCCCTCCCATATCAGAACCATAGTTACTGTACCCCGTATGTCACTTCGGGAGGTTTCTGGAATCTTGTTTGCTGATGATTTCGTGCTTCGCGCAGCGTGGGCAAGAGATGAACCCCCTTCGCCAACCGACCCGGACCAGCAGGACCTCCTTTCTGCTCCCTCGCACGAAAGCCTTCGCCGTCCTTCCGATGTGGCTTCCTACCAGTCCTCCGACCCTGGGCCATCTCGCTGGTGGATCTTTACCCTCCCCCGCCCTCAGCGAACGAGCACTCTCGAAAAAGACATTCTCGGCGAGGTCAAGCATGATCTTAGGGGTAACTTGTTGAAGGACCGACAGAATTCCAAACGGTCCGAATCTGGGGACAACGGGACTGTAAGAAATTCCGAGTCCAAGGAAAACGCACACCCTGGTAGGGGTTTACACATAGACCTCCCTCGGACACCTGGAAGACCGTTCACGCTATCTCACACCCAGACCCCTGGTTGGGATACCCCGTGGTCCGCGAGGCTCCCGATACCGGTCACGCGTGCAAATGGCAACGGGGACGCATACAACGAATTGGCAATGGAGGAGCATCAAGCAAAAGAGGACGACGAACAGACCCCCTGGAAGCAACGGAAAAAAATGCTGCGTGGTTTCTTGCTCACAAATAGTTATGTGCCACTAGTGAGCGCTCGCATCTCTGCACTTCACATGGATCGAAAGCTTAAAATGATTTGCAACTCCAGCTATTCCGCTTCGTGAATATCACCCTAACCACGAGTGCTCTGGCCGTCGCGATACGAATACGGGCTATGGAGATGAGCCATCACGTTAGGGGCGCTGTTGGCAGTTCTCCGTAAGCACGGCCCCCAGGTATCCTTAGACTGCGGGCTTACCACTCCTCCCAGTGTGCTTGTGATCATATTCGCCCCATTGACCCTGGTGCATGTGATGCTCGCTATCTATGTAATTATTGCACCTCGATCGTTTCCACCGTCTACTGATCCCGATTATCTTGGCAACAGCTGGAATATTTCGGTCGTCCCTTGGGGCTGTGGCACACGTCAGGAAAGCTAGCACACACGTTGCTAGAGACGCTGTTCATATGCGCTTGGTCAGCTGCGCTATCATTATGCTTCGACAATTACTTCACCTCGGTCATCCCTTGCTCGGAATCTGGAAATGAATGGTACAATGAACTTCCTCCACCTCCAACGATCCCCGACATCGGCAGCTTCGGCCCCAGGATATGTAACAACCAACTCGCGCTGATTTGCCTCGTCTGCTTTGGGTTGGTCATGTACTGTATGAGTCTGATTATCAGCCTCTATCGGATATTCGAAAAGGTCAAGTACATTGGCCCTACCAACACATCGTCTTGGCGTCGATAACAGACGCTCTTGAACATTCGGCTGTATATACTCGATGCGTCCAACTCAATCCCCTCGTTAAGTTTACCCTTGTTTCCACTACTTTTACTTACCTCAGTTTGTATGCGAGCGCGACTGTGGGTGTACATAGTATCAGCGTTCGCTCTCGACCTCCTTCCTTCGGTACACTTTGTCTCGGATTCTCATCTTTTGTTCCTTCCCTTCACTCATCTCTTGTCCTCGTTCTTTGCACCTGTGTGTCACCGTGTTCCAATGCCGAGAAACCCCCTCCACACCCTATCCTTAGCAATAATTGTATCAGTAGATAGTACATACATCCGTGGGTCCACACTGTTCACCTTAAAGACGAGTCTGTATCAGTGTGGGGGACTACCGGTGTCCCCTTCGCGCAGCCGATCACACAGCCTGATTCCGCGCTCGTTTCCCCCCTTCAGGCCCCCGAGAATGGCGTGCCCGACGTCTCGTTGATCCGCCACCTCGGTCATCGAGGTCATCAAGCGATGGACACGTTCAGCTACGTGTCTACCAACCCTCTCCGCAACGCTGCTCAAACCATACGCATCCTGGTAAACGACCGACGGGAATATGTCATTGGGATTTTTTTGCTGCTCGTCGTTGTGGTTTTGTGGGCTTTGTCAAACTTCATCACTCAAGTACGCGTCCATCTCTTCTCGCCCTGCGCGCGACTGATCAACCTGTTATGTGGTGTAGGATATTTTCCGAGGAGGATATGAGAAACCCTTCCTGTGCGTCCGACTCGCCGCTTTGTCATGGCTCGACCTCTTTGTGACGATTAGACTAACCTCCTACCGGCTCCGCAGGGTTACGTGGTTAAATACAAGTGCATTCTCTTTGTATCTTGTACCGCTCGGGTTGAAGAAGCTGTTGGGAAGAGAGTCACACGATGCACCCCACCACGGTGCGTGTCCTATTCCGCTACGATCGATCTCGGGGTTTCTGATTCTGGAATTGTACTACAGAGCGACCTAGAAGCGGGTACGAGAGGATAGCTGTTGATCCTGCACCTCAGAGCGACGTTATCGATGTGTGCCGCTCATTATCTGTATATCCGGCACCCGCCCTAATCCTCTTCGCTTGACAGGACGGTGTCGATTCGAGTCACAACGAGGAACACCTCCCTGCTTTGACCACGAGGGAAACGCTACAGCTGGCCTGCGTTTTTTGTCTTCTCTGGCTCCCGGCCAACTGGTCTGTAAATGCGTCTCTGGATTATACCAGTGTCGCGAGTGCGACCATCATGTCGAGCATGAGTGGTAGGGACCCGTGATCCACGATCCTTCCCGTGTTTCTCAATGGTCCCCATTAGGTTTCTTCACCCTGGGTATCGGACGGATATTCAAGGTGGAATCGATATCGGTAACAAAGGTCGTCGCTGTTGTGATAAGGTAAGAGGACCTTCAAGCACACACTCGTAGTCTAGTCGCTCAGACAGGACACCTCTTAACTTTAGTTTCTCCGGCGTCATCCTTGTTTCACTCTCGGATTCATCGCAAACCGCGACCCCCAACGACGTTGTCTCCGTGGTTTCAGACACGATCTCAAGTGTTCGACGAAGAATACAAGGCGATGAATACTCGAACCCGATATTGGGAGACTTCCTTGCGCTCTCGTCCGCCATCTTCTATGCTTTCTACGTCACCTTGCTCAAGGTCAGTATCCGAGAAGAGTCCAGGATAAACATGCAGCTTTTCTTCGGCTTCCTTGGATTATTCAACATCCTCTTCTTGTGGCCTCTCGTGCCGATTTTTCATTACACTGGGGTGGAAACCTTCGAGCTACCGAGTGGCAGTGAGGCTATTGGTGGCCTCCTAGTAAATGTGAGAGCACTTGCAAGCGGTTCTAAAATCGCACTAAAGCCTCTCGTCCTAGATGTTTATTACGCTGTCCAGCGACTTCATCTACGTTATTGCCATGCTGAAGACAACACCACTTGTGGTAACCGTCGGCCTCAGTCTTACCATCCCTGTAGCCGTCGCAGGCGATTTCCTACTCGGCAGGACGGTCAAGCTGATGTCCCTCATCGGTGCCTTTATAGTATTGGGCAGTTTCGTCGTCGTCGGGTTAGAAGACTCGAAGAACGAGGAGGTTCTCGCGGAGGAAGCGGCGGTTGGAGAGGACCAGGCTGGAATTCAGCTGAGGTTGTCTTCAGAGGTGGACGATCATCATCCAGTTGCTACTGTGAACGCAAATAATGCGTAGCCCTGTTCTCCGTTTTCCGTCGTGCACTGACCATGTTTGTTCCGATGGGCATTTCTTGTTTTGATGGGGCGATGTTACCCGTTTGTGTATGGATGTGTTTTCTTGTTTCTTGCGTTACGTTTGCAAGCTCTTCTCTGTAGCCTCATTACACGATATTTATACAGTACGGGGGGAGGGGTACGGAAAGATCACATCCTGAAAACTCCGAAGCCGTTTCCACTTCCATCCCAAGTGTTCGACTTTCCGCTCAGCCGCTGTTTCTTCGCCAGGGACAATCCCAAACCGACGACATCTCGTGTGTCTGTGGGCTTGATGATGCCGTCATCCCACAGCCTTGCCGAAGCGTAAAGGGCTGTCGACTGTTCTTCGATCTCGTCCTTGAGGGCGGAATGTTGAGTTGGATCCCTACAAGGAAGCATGTCACTGTGTGGGCCTGCCGGAGGGAGAGGCAGCAAAAAACTTACTTGGATACTTGCGACATCACTTGAGACAACTGTCCTGAACCCATGACTGAAACTTTGGCATTCTATCCAATCTCGTAAGCCCAGTTTACTCGTAAATAGCACTATAGAACCGCACGTACCGGCCACATCCACAAGAACCGAGGAGAGTACTAGCGGTAAGTGTTAGCGTTAGTTAGCCACTTCTCTCTCATAGGTATGGTCTCACCGCTCTACCACACATGCCTAACAATGTGTCAGCCGATTCCCCATGCTTGCAACGAAGTTCAGCGCACCATAGTTTCCAGCACCATAACTTCCGCCAACGATGACCGTGAACTTGGGAACGTCAGCGCACGCTACAGCTCGGACCATTTTCGCTCCATCCTTGGCGATGCCTCCCCGTTCAGCTTTGGAGCCCACCATGTAACCTGGAGTCAAGGTAAGGTAGGTGTCATAGCGAGAAGCACTGCCGCGTTTACCGGTAACGTTGACAAGGAACAGGAGTGGGATCTGCCGTTGCGAACACAGCTCAATGAAATGCGTCGCTTTCAAGGCAGATTGCGAAAACAGAATTCCGTTGTTCGCCACGATGCCCACCGAATGTCCGTGAACGTGAGCAAAGCCCTGTGAATCGTGAGCGGTGGCAAATCAACAGAGAGATCGGACGTACAGTGACCATTGTAGGACCATACTCTTTCTTAAACTCCCTGAACCGACTTCCGTCTGCAATACGCGCTATGACATCTCGCATGTCGAACGACTGTCTCAGGTCGGTGCCCACAATTCCGTGAAGCTCCTCTGCAGGGTATAACGGATTTTCCGGGGTGGTATCTGGCTGGAGACACCTCCTTCAGCCTCACAAACCGAGATGTCGGTAGGAAGCTACTCACGGGAACCTCTGCGCTGCCACCGCCTGTCGTTCCGAGGTCGCCAATAATACCTCTAGCGATAGCGATAGCATGTTCGTCGTCACGGGCTAGGTGATCCGTAACTCCGCTCTCTTTAGAGTGCATCTCACCACCTCCGAGGTGCTCCTCGTCGACAACCTCACCAGTTGCGGCCTTCACCAACGGTGGCCCCGCCAAGAAGATACGACCCTGGTTTTGTACAATGATATTCTCATCTGCCATCGCGGGGACATATGCACCGCCGGCGACGGAGATTCCATGTACAATGGCGATTTGCGGAATATTCAGTGAGGACATTTGAGCCTGGTGACGTGTGAATATGGTGGAGGGTTCTAGGATTTCGTTCACATTACCATATTGTAGAATATGCGGCCGAAATGTTCCTTGTCTGGGAAAACCTACACATAAATTAGTAATCGCATTCTCCTGCACAAGGAACACCCATACATTTGCTTGGTGTGGCAGCGCGGCGCCACCAGATTCCACTACACGACTATGAGAACGAGATCAACTGGACATTGGGATGACCTCACCTACATAGACGCATGGAAGATTGTTCTCACGCGCAATTTCCTGAGCACGGAGATGTTTCTTCACGGTGAGCGGATGGTACGAACCACCCTTGACGGTGGCGTCATTAACGACGATAACACACTCACGGCCGGCAATTCTGCCTATGCCTGTGATCATCCCAGCACCCGGAATTGGTTCGGAGTACACCTCGTGTGCGGCTAGGGCAGACAACTCCAGAAACGGTGAATGAGGGTCTAGGAGGAGTGCTAGCCTGTCGGTATACAGATGAGCCCAACGCTGCGTGCATGTATGCTGCTCCTGCACCCGGTCTCCCGTACCTTTCCCTCGGCAACAACTTTCCTTTACTCTTCATTCTTGCGGCAGCTTTAGGGCCCCCGCCTTGACGGGCTACAGCCAGTTTCGACTCGAGATCTTCGACGAGGGCATCCATGCTCTGGGCCTTTTCCTGAAACTCCGGGGAGGAACGCGAGACCAGCGATGGCAGCACGGAGGAGTGGTACATGCGCCGGCCCGTCTTCTGGATGTTCTTCAGAAAAGATGAGCGCAACATTGTGGGAGGTGGTAGTGATGGGAAGGAATGCAGTGGTTTGGAGAGCTAAAAGACGAAAGCTGGGGTACCCGACCCGGAACTCGGAAAAGAAACTCGATCTTTGTTCTCACGATTGCTCCGTCTCCCAAAACAGAGTTGGCTCACGTAAGGAGATGCAATTGTGTTCATTAACCAGGGGTACATTGATCACTCGTAGTTTCCTAAAACATTCGCGTCGACACCTCAACTCTTCTCCGCATCTTCGTACTTCACGTCCGCATCGCCCTCGCGACTTGGTGTAGATAAAGCTGATGTCCCTGCTATCGCAGTCTCTTCTATCTTTATCTCGACCTTCGGCCCTGAATCGGTATCAACAACCTTAGACATAACAACCGTCTTCCTGTTTTTGGAGTTGACAGCTTTCTGAGCACTTGGGCACCGCTCAGGCCCTTTAGTATTGAGCTCGCACAGATCACACCGTGGCCCGACAGGTAAACAGATAGTCTGTCAAA
>Ga0307513_10001010_pt1 | contig 40711 bp, 31 predicted proteins | sample 15_EM_MG_FD_202174 | JGI IMG/M metagenome (GOLD analysis project Ga0307513, IMG submission 202174) | Populus trichocarpa ectomycorrhiza microbial communities from riparian zone in the Pacific Northwest, United States - 15_EM | ecosystem: Host-associated > Plants > Roots > Unclassified | place...
TCTCTAATCATCGTTCCAATCAGTTAGCCATATCTTGAAACGTGAACTCTTTGAGGTTCCTGAGTAGTCTCCCAGATGCCTCCGGGAAGTCCCTACTCAGGAAGCTTGGGTTCAGATATATGCTCTCCCCTATGGTGGCATATACCTCGCGCATAATTATGCCAGCTATTCCCGCTAGGGTAATAATGATTCACGCATGGCTGGGCACTTCGGAACCTACAAGACAATTGGTAGGGTTAGGGCAAGCTTCTACTGACCAATGATGGATGAACAGATCACAGAATCTGTTCGCTCATGCGATATATGTCAACATAACAAGGTCAACCGGCACAAGAAGTATGGGCTATTGGAGCCTATAGATGTTCCTATGAGACCGTGGACCTCCATATCCATTGACTGCCTTGTGGGCCTACCCAAATCAGAAGGGTATACGAAAATAGGATCATCGTAGACAGGTTCTCAAAGATGGCACATTTCATTCCCCTCGAGACAGAAGAGCACATCAAGGGACTAGCTGTAATCTTTCTCAAGGATATCTAGCGCCTTCATGGGCTCCCAGAAAGGATTATCTCTGACTGAGATACCCGATTTACATCCAAGTTCTAGATGAGCTTAATGCAACTATTGCAAGTCAAGTGAACTGTTTCCACAGCATTCAATCCCAAAACCGATGGGCAAACTGAACTGGTCAACCAGACACTGGAAGAGTACTTACGCAGTTACTGTTCATATCCGCAGGATGATTGGGTGTCGCTACTCCCTTTTTCGGAACACGCCTATAACATTTCGGAATCAGAATCCGCTAAGGCTAGTCCTTTTGATATCAATTACGGATTCACTCCTCAGACACAATGGTCCGGGATGGTATCAGATAATCAGGGGATAGACCTAGACAGTGAGCTCATAGTGAAGGATTGGGAAGAAACATGGCAAGAGATCCGAGAGACATTACAACGGGCACAAGAACGACCAAGGAAATGGGATGATCAAAAACGACAGCCTTCTGCTGAATATGTCACACTAGAGGATGTCAGCCAGGGGAGGGTAATGAAAGCAGACAGCCTAAGATTGAACAGAAAAAACATTCGCATAAAGAGGCCTATGGAAAAGCTGGACCATAAAATGTTTGGACCATTTGTGGTCAAGCCGAAAATTGGATCCAGAGCCGATGAGTTAGAATTGCCTGCCTGATGGACAATCCATCCAGTGTTTAATGTGGGGATGTTAAGGCCTTACCGCGAGGATCCAATAGGAAGACCTCAGTTGGCGATGCCAGCATCCGACATTGTTGATATTAACCCCAGTTATGTCATGGCGGAGGTCGTAGACAGTCGATGGTATGAAAATCCTAAGTTAAAGTTTCCCCACCGCTGGTTACAATATTTGGTTACTTAGGAAAGGTATGGACCAGAGGAAAATTGCTCAGAACAGTTCGAGATGGCGGAAGGTACTGCTATGCAGACCTCGGTAAACTTCCACGTCAGGTATCCATCGAAACCTAGAGACCATTAGGTTGTTGATGCGCCTATGCATTGAAAGAAAAGACAAGGCTAAGATCTGCGGACAGATCTAGAGAAGAGGGGAGTGGTGTAACGACCCTACAAATGGGTAGCTACAGTGGACTAGACTCAAGCCCGTATGGTATACCGTATGGTAACGATATTGAGGATAGGCCAGTATACTTAGTATCCTACTGGTAGACATGAGTTGGTACAAGTATCTACAAAGTGACTTGGTGACATAGGGTTAGACAGGGTAACCTAGGTAGGCCAAAGTTACCCTACTAGGCAGGGTAACCTTCGGAGGGTATGTTCGCATAAAGCTAAGGACAGATAGTAAACTTTGCACGCGTCTCTGGGGCACAATGATATCTGGTTGCGCGGACTCCGGAAGGTATTAAAGGCATAACAGGGTGAAGCTACCCTACCTTAGAAATATGATTACCCTACCTTAGGGACCCAGTTACCCTACTGGGGTACCCCAGTTACTCTACCTTCACTGACAAAGTCATCAGTGGACTTAGGGGGAAGTTATCCCACTATAGTGGGGCTCTTAGATGTTTATAGGGCCGCTTCGTATGGTACGAAATGGACTACTGACGGAGCAGAGGTAGTCCAAACCTTCTGTAACTTTCAGGGGATATTCCTAACACCCCCTTTCGGTCCCAGCGTTGGTACGGCGCGACAGCACTGTACGGCTCTGTAGTTGTGTGCTTCCTAGTAAAGTGAGATCCATAGGAACGCTCCTACAACATCATATAAGTTGTGGCGGTCCAACCGACCAGAAGCTGTTCACAGGATATGTAAGGGGTGTGAGAGTGACTGCCTCCTCGGGCGCCACCTGCATAACACCTGGGAACCACCTACGGGCATACTTTGACCTCCGGGTAGTTGTATGATTAACAGTAGAGGGCTTGGGGCTGACTGGGGAAGCTGCAAGGCTTCCAGGGCAACCACCCCAAAGCCAGTCCCAGGGTACCCCATGAACTGTAGCATTACCATGGGGTATTAGTGGACTCTAGAGGTGTGAGTCTTGTCGCGATTTAAGAGGGTCCCGCATGGTTGACTGTGGGTAGTGCCTATTCAGTCAGGCAGCAGGAGATTTCTTATCATGGGAGCATGCAGTCAGGTTTAGAAGCTTAGCACAGCCAAGTAGATTTGCCGATGTACTGCGTAGCTTGTATAGACGAAACCACCGCTGGGCCAGTGAGTCCCAATGGATATTATCTCTACGGTGGGTATGTCGGTCGGCTACTGACATGCTACCGATAGGAAAGGGTTTTCGCTCAGGCAGATGTAGTTGTCAAGACATCACCGAAACACTTCCTACTTGTGGAGATGGTTAATATCCAAGCGGTCCGACTGCCTGCGAGTGTTAGCTCACTCCAGGCAGGTGAGTTGGACAGCCCTGAGCTGAGCAGGGTGCTCGCAAAATGTCAGAATGGTTGACGGGTGTCCTCTGGCTTTACATTATTCTACTTAACTAAAGCAAGAGACACTGTATTCTGATAACCAACGATCCTCGAGAGAACTTATTCAGTGAAGCTTTCAGGCTATATGATATTAAGGTTTCCCGCTTGATTCTACCTTGAATTATCTTTATCTTTATTTTGATTCTTACTTCTACTTTGAGTTTTCGGTGCGGTCGCAAGCTTAGGATCCGTCTTCCTACAGAGTTCTCCCGTTATACACTTAAATATCGGGTCACCTATTCCTGCTAGGGTATTACATCTCAGCTCATGCTATCTAGACAAAAACCTCTGACTCCAGTCCATCCCACATCCCTCTTGCCAAAACCGGCGGACCCTGCCCAACCCGCAAACCAATTTGAGTAGAGGTAGAAACAACGCTCTGTACAATGGGTAGAAAGTACAGAGAAACCACAGGCCTGAATACCACGAACCAATAACCTCCACAGAAGTGCAACCCACAAGAAAGAAACCCCTAACAGTGAACAGACAAACTCGCAAACGAGAAAAACCTCAAACCCATCCAGAAAGCAAATACACTTCAGCCCAAACCTATAGCCAACCCAGCCACAGCTCACGACGAAACCCATTTCTTCGAAGAGGGGGAGGGACTCAATAGCTGGCAGGACAAAGACAGAGGACAGCACCACACACAAGAGGTAGATGTACCTGGGGCATCTAGCCCTCAGAGCCGAGGCGAGAGTAAACCCCAGAAGAAGGTCGGTAACCGAGCCAGCACTTATCAGAGTGTGTCGCAGGAGCAAGTCGATCTCTAGGTCTGCCAGAATAACTGTGGGGGGGTGATGCATATTCCCGAAGGCACAGTGCAGGAAGGGATGAACTCCCTACACCCAACTAGAGACAACCACGCACGCAGTCACGATCAGTGAGCCCGGCTATCAGAAGGGGACAGAGCCCAGGAGGAGGGGCGGCAGGAGCCGTAGCTATAGTAATCAAGCAGTAGGATACTAGCTGACGTAACCGAGAGGTAGAAGGTTGGAAGGGACAGTAACGACGAGAAGTCCGGATGTGAACGACTGAGACAGGATCACCATTTTTCAAATGCTGACTGTACCAAAACATACCCTATGAGCAGGTCCAATACCAGGGAGCAGAGCCACCAGGGCAACTACTTCAACGATAACCAGAAACTAGCAGCCACACGCGAATGTGTTGCGAGCGTACCCAACCTTTGCAAATACTAAGCAAGGGGCCACGAAGCAAGTGCAGGGAAGAGGATGAACAGGTAACTGTAACCCCCTAGACAAAGGCTGCCCATAGACAGTGCCATCGGAAGGGGCCAGAGGGGAGAGGGGAACAGGAGGAGCTTCATTCCACTAGGCAACTGGACCATCAGAAAACGGGAGAGGGATACCACGTGATGATGATTTTTCATAGTGTTGAGATTTCGATCACAGGAGGTGTAGGAGAGATGGTTCGTGGCCTATCTCTTAGTCAGAATCAAGCCCCTTATATAGCTATCTTCCCACCACTCTAACCCTGTTGACTCATCACCTTGCATAATATATCCTCTATAACTCATAATAAGTCATAGAGTGCAATCCATCAGCTGACTTTTTTTGAGTCAACTGTACAACCAATCAAAACATATAAACCAAGTCATGTGCTCAAATAAGCCACATGGGTGAAACCCATGACTCATAATATGAGTCATGTGCGAAAGTTATTAAATCATATGACGTCACGATCGTGAGTCATGAAAACAATCAATCAATCCTAATATAACGATGACTCCCGATTGCACAGTCATGTGAGATACTATAAGTCCACTAACTCCATACCGTGAAACATACATAGGGGATGACTAATAACTGATTAGTCATGGGAAAACAAATTAGCTCGGTCAAAATTAGTGACATTAGCTCCTCTCCCCCTTAGCATCGGTCTCACGATGCTTCAAAACATAACATAATACATTAACATAAACTTAAATTCCCAACACAAAGAAAATAAACAATTTGTATACTTATCTGCCAGCCTAGTCGTCTGCTGGCACACCTCTTTTTTCTTAGGCTGAGATAACCTTATTTTCATTCTCGTTCCCTTTTTCCCCATTGTCCGGGAATCTGTTCGCTTCCTTGGCGGAGTTAATCCCACCGCTACAGAGTATTCGCTGTCGCGGTCAAGCTGTCGCACTAGGGCTTCCGCTTCTCTCATTGCTCGTCAAACTCAGATCTTGAGTTCAATGTGGTTGTATGCTCGTCATTGGGCCTCGATTCCTGTCTTCCTTGCCTTCTCCTTGTCCTTTACACCTCTATTTTTATAGCTACCATTCTCATCCCAGAGCTCTCCCATCTCTTTCTCCATCCTTTCGAGTCCCTTCGTTCTTGAAGTTCTTCCACAAACTTTTCCAAATTGTCGTATTTGCTGCCAAGGCCCTCTGGCTCATCCCAGTTAACCTTTTTAGCCTGTCATCGTGGTTGGCTTCTTCGAGGTTGTTTTGGAAACCAGTTGGCTTGCTCTTTGTCTCCTATGTGCACATTGCACCTCTTGTTGAAGCATGCACTCCAGTGTATGGCAGTGTGAGAGGGGGTTGGTACATTATCAGGTGCCTTCAAGCAGGAACTTGCAGAGAAGGAAGATGATGCTGCTTGACTGTACAACATCCTCATATCATTTTGTTGTTTTTGGTATTGGAAACAAAAAAGTGTAAAAGATTCGAGGGCGATTTGTAAGTTTTTCGTTGCTCTTGCGAATGTTATCCTGAGGATGATGTTCGTAATTTTCCTGTTCATATGTCCTTCTTTTATCCGTGGTTGTATCTTCTTCGTTCCTTAATTGTTTTGTTTGCCTCGAGGTGTGTGTGTCTTGTTCAGTCGTTTTGCATATCGTATGATATTCTCCCATTTGATAATTCTTATGAAAAGAATATCGTTGTAATCTTTTGGTCGCTCTACATGTCGTATGATGTTCTTGCATCAGATAATTCTTATCAAAAGAATATCGTCGTAATCCTTCTGTCGCTTTGCATGTCATATGATGTTCATGCATCGAATAATTCTTATCAAAAGAATATCCTCATAATCCTTTGGTCGGGAAATCAATTCCTTTCTGGTCTCTGACACGATTCATAAGTACTGCCGCTTGGCCATCATGGTTCCAATGTTTGAGTTTCTTTTCCTTCCGGATATCTCGCTTTTCTTTCTTTGAAGCTCCTCTCCCACCTTTGTTGATATTCGGGTACTCTGCGTCTGTCTTGTCATATTCATGTCTTTTCATTTTGCGCCTCTCTCCCACCAGCCTTGGTGCTTAAGTACTCTGAGTCCGTCTTGTTGTATTCGTTTCTCTTCGTTTTGAGCTCCTCTCCCACCAGCGTTGGTGTTGAAATACACTGAGCCTGTCTTGTTGTATTTGTTTCTGTTCGTTTTTGAGCTCCTCTCCCACCAGCCTTGGTGTTTTAGTATACTGAGCCTGTCTTGTCATATTTTCAGGGTAACCTATTTCCTTGTGTTCTTCGTGGCGAGAATCTTTCCGTACTATCCGATGAATTTTGAATGTCCATGTATCTGGTGTTTTCTTATTCGAGCCATTTTATCTTCCGTACCCGTCAGCCTTGGTCCCACAAGCCTGCTTTTTCAGGGTAAAGAAATTCCCATATTTCGGTACAAATTTTCCATATTGTCCCTGCTTCCGTTTCTTGATCCTATGGATATGAGAACTTACTATCGGGCCTTAGATAGTAAGAAGGGTAGATTGTCGCGGGTTAGGTTCCTTCTGACTTGTCTCTCTCTGATTGTATTTTCGTTCGTCTTGTACAGAGGAACCTATGTGTTGACTTGATGATGATAGGTTCCTGCTATTCTCGCCTTCTCTTCAATCGCATCTTCATTCATCTCATACAGAGAAACTAATCTGTTGAAGGTATTTGACTTTAAATCCCTTCACCACTAGCTCCTCTCTCACCATCGGCTGGTCCCTCAGCCGACCACCCCCTGTCCTCCCCCTGCTTCCCCCTTTACCGTTGGGATTTGCGTACAAATCGTTCATAATGAAACAGAATATTCCGTGATTTTTCCACAATTTTCCCTTGGTTTGAGAGGTGATACCAGGTTGGTCTGTGGGGCTTTCTTCTTTCTTGCCTTGTTGTTCTCTTTTGTCATACCTAGAATGTCTCAGTCAAGAGTTTCAGTTGTTGTCTTTTTGTTCGTTGTAACATGTGTAAATGTTCCAGTAACGGTACACTGGAGCGGGCAGTGCAGGATCTCCTATGTTTAGTTGATTTATATTTGGTTTATTTGATTTGATTTCAGCTCCGCCACTGTCTCTGAGTCGGATAGGCTATGCTATTGTATTGCTATGTTTAGTTTGCTTTGTTGGAAGTTTATATTTAGGATTCCGGGTATGGAATAGTCACGTAACACTGGCACAGGCTGAGCACTGTTTGTTTGTTTCTTTCTTTGGTCTTACAGAATTACAGGATTCCGGTATGTGCGCAGCTACTGGTAATAATCGTGATTGCAGGAAGGCTATCGCTCTTGGGTTTTGTATTTAAAACCAGTCTCCTGGCTAGCAGGAGACAGCAGACTTCCACAGACCTTCAGTCTAAGAATACACTTGGTTGAACGGCAATCCCTGAGTTCTATTTTGTCCTTCAACTATTATCCTTCTATCTACCGGTCCCTTGAAGCCTCCCTTAGCACCAGCGCTAGCAGGTCTACCGCTGGTCCTATTGTATTTTCGATAGACAGGAATAAACCTGTTACATTCGTCCATGTTGTCTTTCAGCGTTTAGGTAAAGACACCACGAAATGTAACAAACATATTATTGTAGGTATTTCATTCAATGGGGAACGACTCATCATAGTGGGTATCGATATCATTGACTATATCATAGTCTAGTGGGAGAGAAGTCTTATCGTGATAAGACTGGAAGGTACCTAGTCTGATCGCTAAAAGACAACGGGCTTGCGTTCAAGCCTCAGGGATTTGCGTGAGAAGTAAATTGAAAGGGTTGAATATCTTGCACCTCAGGAAGGTCATTGGTTAAAGGGCTTTGCCCGTACCCCAGTCTGCAAGTGTTTTATTACTTAGATAGTTGCGTGAAGATCCTATCACTTGGTCAGTTCTTTTTTTGTTTTTTCTTTTATATATCCCTTTTTATATTTGTTTAAGGTTCAAAGGTCATGTCAAAGCTACCTATGTAGACAAAATCCTCCAACTACAGTCTATCACGCTTCTCCCCGCTAAACCCTCTGACCCTGCCTAACCCGTTAACCACTTTGAGTAGAGGTAGAAACAATGCTCGGTACTTTGGGTGGAAAGTAGAAGGTAACTACAAGCCTGAGTCTATTACCTAGCGGGAATAGCTTACCTAATATTCAAGAATGAGGTATATGGCTTCATAGGATAACAATATATCCAAACCCTTGCTCCCGAAGCTATGAGATTCTCAGAGGCATCAGGAAGACGACTCGGAAGACTGAATGAGAGTATGTTTCAAGATATGTTTAACCCATTGGAACGATGTTTAGAGAACACTACTCCTCTCATGTTCTAGTTGCATATGCATTAGCAGCATAATGCTTTGATAAGTGTTTATCAGAACAGATCACTCCATATTCCGTATTACTATTGGTATGTAGGCATTTGGACCACATATTGATATATAGTCTATCATGAGGAAGAGATCGAAGACGGTCTACTGGTGGAGTGGGGATACCCTCAGAGGCAATAGCCATTCGGGAGATTCTCTGAGTTGAGCTCGGCAAGTTTTCAGGGTCAAACGATGTTCACACTTTGTTCTGACAAATTGAATTGTTAAGAAGATACTGCTTAACAAAAGAAGTCGAAGTAGCATCAACATTAGTATAAATAGTAGGCCTCTCCCCCGGGGGTTGAAAAACAATCAAGCAATGGAGAAGAGACCTTAACAATATAACAAGATAGCGAGTTATACTTTACTCTTTGACATTTGATTACACTTTATTACTTTACCTTTACCAAACGATTACCTACGAGCCATCCTGACTAATAATCGGTTGTCTCGAATATTCTTGGCCTAGTTAGTTCGGAATCCTACGGAATTAGCTACCCCATAACAGAATCCACCAAACCAATAAATCTCCAGAGACGTGCAACCCAAAGAAAGAAACCCCTGACAGTGAACAAACAAACTCGCAAAACAAGGAAAACCTCAAGCCAATCTAGAAATGAAATACGGCGAAGCCCAAACCTGTAGTCAACCTACTCTTAGCCTAGTGACGAGCCCCATTTCTTCGGAAAGGGGGAGCAACTCAGAAGCCAGCAGGACAAAGACAAAGGACGGCATCACAGACAAGAGGTAGCTGTACATTGTTAAGTGGTACCAGATCTCTAAGAACAAGCGAGATGGGTAAGACCAGGGCACTTTATCGTAGACGGAGATGTGTCTAGGAAGGCTCAATATAAACGTGTGTAAAATAGTGATGAAGATTTTTCTTGTAATAACTTATTATATTGATAAGGTCTCTTCTGCGTAGCGTGATGATTTTAGTAAAGCTCGGGAGGCAGTTAGATCTTTATATCCCGTGTCGATAGAGTGCGCGGCCTACAAGTTACTACCATACTAACTAAGTACCTGCTAACCATTTCAAACATTTCCTTTAGTGCGAACACCGTTTGACCCTGAATAATATCGCCCCACCATTGACTTCCCGACTAGAGAACTCTTGATTTCTCTGGTGTGGCACCACGTTCCAGTCAGAGTCCACAATCCTTCTTCCGTCAGGAGGAACTGAAACTTGTCTGCATGCTAGAGAGTGTCCTCATCATCGGAGGAACGAAGTGGCCAACTTTGTAATCGGACCTATCGTAGTAGCAGATATCACTCTTGCTTTCTGCACTTAGGCTTCGGTCAGACTATCAGTCGGGATCATACCAAAGGCACAATTCTCTCATAGTCTTTCCTTGCTGAATAATCCTCAATGGTACTATACCATTGGTGTGGGTGCTGTCATACTCTCATTTCATTCTAGAGTAGACACGACGAAAACGTCCCGTTACCTTAGTGACATAGTTTCTTGTGCCGTACCGCTATGTCTGTAACCTTATGCGACGTCCACCGATTTCGCCCAGAACACTTGCATAAGCTCGCCAAAGGTCCCCTCCCATATGTCCTGTGAACAGCATCCGGTCGGACGGACGGCCGTGACATATACAGTGTTATGAGATCGGTTCCAATGATAGTGTTCCTTGGTGTTGGGACGCAACTGCGACGCCATCAGGTGTTGTCACGCCGTCCCAACGCCGGGGCCAGAGGGGGGTGTTAGCTTTTCAGGGTGAAGGTAGGGTAACCCCAGGGTACACAAAAATAGGTGGAAAAGCTACACTTTTCTCATATGCCTAACATACATAGGCCAGGTAGACCTGGAAGACGAGGCGAGCGCAACCCCAGAGGGAGATCGGTAACTGAGCCAGCATTTATGAGAATGTGTGGCAGGAGGAAGTCGTTCCAGGAGTACATTGGAAAGATGGCGGGGGAGTGTTGCATATCCCCGAGAGGACAGAGGCGAAAGGCGTGAAACCCCTACAGACAAACAAAGACAACCACCCACACAGCTATGATCATCAAGCCAGGCTATCAGCAGGGCATAGAGGGTAGGAGAGTGGGCGGCAGGGGGTGTAGCCGCAGTATTGGAGCAGTAGGGTGCTAGCCGACGTAACTGGTAAGTGAAAGGGCGAAAGGGACAGTAAGGACGAGAGGTGCAGACACAACAGACCAAAGCGAGATCAGGATTTTCGAATACCGATAGTACCGAAAGGTTTCCCAGGAGGAAGTGCAATACCAGGAAGAGTACTACCAGGGCAACTGGTTCACCGATAACCTGAGACTAGCAGTGGTATGCTGGGGAGCGAGTTGCGACCATTCCGACTATTGCGAAATGCTAAGCGAGAGGCAACAAATCAAGTACGGAGACAAGAATAAGATGGTAATCGTAACAGCCTAGACAAAGGCTGCCCAACGACAGTCCCATCAAAAGGGGCAAGAGGGGAGTGGCGGATGGGAGGAGCTTCACCCTTCTAGGCAATGAGGCCATCAGAAACAGGGAGAGGGATACCACCCGACAATGATTGCTGATGGTGTTGAGATTTCAATAGCGGGAGGTGTAGGAGAGATGATTTGTGCCTATCTCTTGGTTGTTTTTTTTCTTTTTTTTTTGTAATCATGCGTTGTTTGTTTCTAGATACACCGAGCCTTATGCAGCGCGAGCTATGAAGAGAAAAAAACCTATATAAAGTAAACCACCGCCCGCTTCACCTCTTCATAGGAAAAATCAAACACCCAGAGCCCATGGGAAAAGGCTCCCCCGCCTAGCACCTAAGATAATATACCCCAGACACGTAAGGAAACAATACATAGGAAGGTACAGGGAGAGAGACCCAAACCCTTCAGCAGGCTCCCCAAAACAAAAGCAAGGACAGCTTGGCTAAGACCCGAATCGCAGGCCTGATGGGGGTGGATGGGTGACCGGCGACAGGAGAAAACAGGGAAACCATTGGCCCACTATAACCGGTCTTGCAGTCTTGCAGGTCATTACATCCATCCAAGGCTTTGGACAATAGCCACAGAGGCAGTACTATACAACAACTAGGCGTAACTGAGGAAAGGTCGACCAATCGGGGGGGGGGGAAGGCGAGCGGGGCCACCGGGCAGAGGGGATGCCAGCCGACGAAGAGGCGCAGTATGGTGCCAGCCAGTGAGTAGCAGTAGGGTGCCAGCGGACGGGGAGCATTAGGATGCCAGCCAAGGAGAGGAGTGTAGCAGTACTGTGCAAGCGGACAGAACCGGGAGGGGGTTGGAGGAAGGATCGCGAGCAGGCTTGCCACAAGCAACAAACGGGCCATAGCAAGGCCTTTTGGGGTGACGACGAGACTGGGACGAGACTGTGATGTTACTAACCAAGGCTTTTCCTACCAGAGGTATAAGCCCAGCAAGGCGAGGCCTAATTCAACCGTGTTAGGCGCACAGACTCCTTATAAGGATTTATAGAGAAAGGTTACCCTACCTTGACACGCACAAAGTTCGAAGGAAAAAGATAACACCCCCCTCCAGCCCCGGCGTTGGGACGGCGCGTCATCACTGGCCGCTTGAATGGTTGCGTCCCAACACAAAAGACCACTATCAATGGAACACATCTTATAATACTATATATGTTGCGGCCGTCGTTCCGACCGGGTCCTGTTCGCGGGGTATATGAGGGGTGACCTTCGGGCACCTTATGCATATGGAAGCAGGTTAATCGGACGACGACGCATAAGGTTACAGATGCTTGAAGACAGATAGTCGAAAGAGTCGGTCGAAGGTAACGGGAGGTTTTGCACGCAGATTAGTCCCCTCGTACTTACAAACACGTGTAAAGTATGCAGGAGGTAACTATGCCCAGTAAGTGGATCGGGTGCATCCACAAAGGACAAGTGGGTAAAAGATGGAGACCGAGGGAAAAAACCTATAGGTACAATCCCGAGGACAAGTCGTGTAATGCCAGAAGACCAGAATACAACATGCAGTCGCATGTCCAATTCTCGACCGAACCAACCAAAGAAGACTGGCCCACTTCGGTCCAGCGAGTTAGACTACCCTCAGAGAGCACGGGGCAAGATAATTTGTACCCATAGCTGTCAACGGATAAACCGATGAGCTGACACCTGACGTGGTCTCCACACCATCAGGAATAATAGAGGCGCAGCCCGATAAGTTGGCCATGGGAGCAAATAGTGTGGTACAGAGTTTTGAGGGTCTACAAGTGTTCGCACTCGGGTGGAGTTCGCAGAATTGTGAGCCAGATACTTAGTTAGTATAGATTTAGCATGTATACCGTGATTGCTCACACACGGAATATAAACTTCGAAGTATCTTCGCTCCTATTAGACACAACAAGCACGGAGAAGAGATCTTATCAAGATAATAAGTTTCTATCTTATCGTTACCAATACTTCAACGATCTGTTCTGAAGTATACCATTATATCTAGACTACATTACTCCCGTCTTCTTAGCGAGTTCTCCGATATAAATCGATTCTGGTCCTATCGGTCGGAATACCTCACCCCGAAGCTACCACCTGACAGTATATTGATATTTCTCATCGTTACCGCAACGAATGTTTGGCACAGACACTTATACTCCCAAACCCAATACCCTTTTCGAACCAAGACCATTGAGAACGATCTCAATGGCACAAATCATCCCCCCAACCGTCACAAAAGAACTAGGGACACAAGAACCCTACCACAAATCCTATTTCTGGTGGATAAACCCAGAAAACACCGTTATACCGGAAGACATCACCGCGCTAAACTGATACCAGAACGGTGGAAATCGTATCTACAGCACCCCCTCGAAGAAATCAAACTCTATTTGGTACACCTAGTACCCAGACAGTGACCAGTGCTCAAGTCAGCGTTTTGAGACACCGGAACTGTGGGGAGGAAACAAAAGATAAGTTTCCCACTGAGAAGTCGAAAGAATGACTTCTGACCCAAAAGCACGTGAGGTCATGGAGTGGCGACAGGACGAAGAAGAAGAAGGAAACGAAGGAGGTGATGAACTCTCCTGAGCCATGGCCCCTAGTGTGAAGACAACGGTCACCCACGTGGTCCGATCACATTCAGCTGACCAGGCACCTCAATCCCCCGTCGGGCTAGGCTTTCTAGTAAAATATGGAAGGCCAAAACAAGGGGCCAGTCGCCAAACACCCGAACCCGCCAGCAACTCCATCATGAGCCTTCGGATCGAACGACTAGACCGGATTCTAGGATGCTTCAATTCTGCCCTTCCAGAAAGCATAGATGAGCAACATCTTGCTTTCAGTTCCCTACCAACCACCGTCCTAATAATGGCCCAGGAGCTGGTAACAGTTCAGAACCAGTTAAAGTCTGAGGTCCAGATTGTAGGCCGAGAGCCTGCTCGAATAGACCGCGACGATCAAGTCCAACTCTTAGACATCGAGTCTCAGAAAGTCCAAGAAAGTTTGGCGGCCCAAGTGGCTGAATAACTGGGAGAAACAGGTAATAGACAGGCCCGATATGAGGCCGTCACATCTCAGCCCCACGAGGCAGTACAAGGAACCGAGGCACAGTCAATGCATTGAGACCTTATGTTGGATCAGGAGATCGTCTGATTAAACGAGCAGCACAAATGGGAGCTGGAAAACCATGAGATAAGTCTTAATCTCATCAGGGCAGAGCTTCAACACCAAAAGGAGGGCCACCAGGTTCAAGATGGTAAGATCTTGGAGCTCAAAGCCACGGTGGAAACATTGATGGGGCAGGTAAAGGGAAAAGGGAAGGTGTCAGACCCAACGCCAGCAGGGTTGGGGGCAGGAGGCGGAAACCCGCCGCCACCACCACGACGAAATGCAGCCGGGGCTCCAGGAGGAGGAGGAGACCCCGATGATAATGGAGAAGGATCTGCATGGAAGCCAGACAAGGGTAGGAAAGGAAGACGGGACGAGAGACCCGCACCCCAGCCAGAAGAAGACGACTATAATGCCGAGAACGACAAACAGTGTATCCTGTTTGCGCGAGTCATGGCCAACACCTTGGGACAATGAACTAGAGTCCCAGTGGAATCCCCTGCCTTGTTCAGAAACGATAAACACCAAGATATACGTATGTGGCTACTGACATGCACGGAATATTTTGGGCGAAACAGTTGGCAATGGCAGGACGAGGCACAACGAATCCGATACGCCCTAAGTCAAATGGAGGAGAAAGAGGTCGCACCTTTTGCGTTGACCTACCAGCGACAAATGACCAGAGACCTAGGTTGTACGAAGCAAGAAGGGTATGAGTTCTGGCATATGTTTGCAGAACAAGGGGTGCGACGATTCGGCCCTACCCACGAGGCCACGAAATCCCTTACACAAATGGGCTTTGTAAATACCACGGTGATATCTCTAAATTCTTGCTAGAAATGGAAAATCTCAATATCCATGCAAGAGTTACTGAGAGAGCCTGAAGAAAGATCCTTGAGGACCAAATCCCTGAAGATGCATTACGACGCCTCTCGTTATGAGAGTACATCGACGATAGGGAGTGGTTGGATGCGGTCAGGGCCGTCACCACAGCAGAAGAAGATTTTAGGGAACGAAAAAGTCTTCGAGAGGGCCGTCCCTCTGGTCCTACAAGAGGCGATAAAAGGAAATTCGAGGATTTGAAGCCAATAGTCGATGCAAAGCGTGTAAAAAAGCAGTACACGGCTCAGGAAAAGGCGGGCTATCAGAAAAAGAAGGCTGGGAAAAGAAGGGTAAAGAAGGAAGGGTCAGTAGCACCGAAGGGGGAGGTTAAACACAGGGTGTGGGCAGAAGCCCACAAGGGCGTCGATCAGAACGTTTTCGATACACGAATATCTGAAAAGGAATGCATGCGATGCGGAATGAAAAACCACGCTTGGAAATACTGTCGAAAGCCAGTACAAGTATTGGCTGTATATCAAGGGCAAGCAAAGCCCAAACGACAGGCCACATTCACGCCAAAGCGACGCCTCCAGGTAGCCACTTCGGCCGTTGATGGCCAGGGAGAAAGCTCGAAGCGAGCGGTACAAAGGCCCCCAGCTTGGGCTTTTGACGATGACGACATTTTATAAAAAGTCATCCAGGTACCGACAACAACGGTGATCGGGTAGTGAGGTTACCGTCTCGAATCGAAAGACCTGCGGCGTAGTTGGTGATGCCATCGCACTGGAAGGCTAAAAAAACAGAGGAGAGCGGTTGCGATATTACGTCCAAAAATGGGTAGTCGGTGCTTACCACAGGAACCATAAAAAGTCACAAGTGAAGAAAGCCGTCGATTAGACTAAAAGGGAAAAAGAATACTACGATTCGTCGCAACGGGGCTTGAGTTGCAGGACACAAGAAGGAGGGTCGAAATCCAGGGCAACCTGACTTTCGCTCCAGGTACAACAGGTAGGGGAATAGAAGCCAGGGGCGCCTCTATGCTGCACAAGGTTCATGCCTGACAAATGGTGTCGGAGGAGATCTCGGGAGTGAGACCAAACTCGAAGGCGAAGGTACGGTGGACTCCTTGCAGGGGACAGCCATACATGAGGGATAAGTTGACGATGAAGAGCCGCGCACTCTAGTTACGAACTCGAGAGGTACTCGAGTGAACCACCACTCCTGTAATATGGGAACTTCTCGGCAGGAGGTAAAGACCGCTAGTAGTGGGCTGCCCGATATTCAAATAGTTGCCACTTATTGTAAAAGTTTGTCTGAGCAGGCTTTAGGAGCCGAAACTGCGCTGGCGCGGTAACAAACCTTCACGTTACATGAAAACCGCTGTGATGCAAAGATTTCACAAAAACCAGAGTGAAAACTCATGACACATTAAAAAACCTAAATATTACGCCTGCCCAGAGGGAAAGGCATTCATTGAAACAAGAGGACGAAAACACACAATAAACGTCCTTTTAGATTGTGGTTCCAACATCTTTCTCATAAACCAGAACACTGCACGACGGCTTGAGATCCCGACCGAAGCTAGGGACTCACCGTTAACAATCACCACCTTCGATGGGGAAACCGCACCTAACGGAGGAACATTTTATACCCACCCCATTCTATTGGAAATCCGTGCCAATGGTCACCGGACCATGATATCCTGTGAAATACCGAACGCAGGAACATATGATTTAATCATACCCTTGGGGTAGTGGCACGACGAACACTCCCTCAAAAATATCGCAGACCTGAGTAAATGGGTCTTTGAAGAAGCGAAATGCCACGATCATATAGCAGATAAGGCGGTGGCGGATTTGTTTTTCGTGGGATGAAACTGTGGCTTACGGCAAGGAAGCACAGTATGTGGGACAGATAGAACAGGAGAGGAAGAAGGGGGAGTACAGTTGGAAACGCTGCCAAAACCATATTGGCAGTATAAGGAGCTTTTTGAAGAGAAAAAAACTAAGAGGTTGGCACCTCGAAGAACCTTCGACCACACCATCAACCTTAAAGAAGGGGCCGAACCCCCTTGGGGTCCAATTTACCCAATGTCGGCACACCAGTTGAGCGAGCTGGATAAATACCTCAAGAAAATACTGGCAGAGGGTAAAATAGCAGACAGTTAATCCCCGTACGGTACTCCAATTCTCTTTGTTCCGAAACTGAATAGAAGCCTACAATTATGCGTAGATCATAGGAACCTCAACAAATTGACAATCGTCAATAAATACCCCCTACAGCTCATGGATGAACTCCGAGATCGCGTGGCTGGAGCTAAGGTGTTTACGAAGCTGGACTTAAAAGATGGATATCATCTTATTCGAATGAGGAAAGGCGACAAACACAATGCAGCCTTTCGCACACGATACAGACAGTACAAATACATGGTCATGCCTTTCAGGCTTGTTAATGCTCCCGCAACCTTCCTGACAATGATGAACAAAATCCTAAGGGAATTCTTGGACTACTAAGTAGTCGTCTATCTGAACGATATCCTAATATACTCCGAAAACATGGACGACCATATCAAACTAGTCCAGAAAGTCCTCGATCGGCTCGAACAACATGACTTAGCAGTCTCGTTGAAAAAGTCGGTGTTCCACCAGGAAGAACTTGAATTCCTAGGATACATTGTCAAAACTAGCGGAATCACCATGAGTGATAGAAAAGTGAAAAGCGTTCAAAATTGGGCACACGGGAGATCGGTTAAAGGAGTACAAATTTTCATTCGATTTGCAAACTTTTATCGACAATTCATCAAAGATTTCTCAAAAGTATGCAAGCCAATCACCAAGACGTTAAAAGGGAGCCCGAAGGATTTTCACTGGAGAAGAGAACAGGAGGAGGCGTTTGAGGAATTGGAAGAAGGATTTACAACGGCACCAATTTTATCGCATTTCTACACAGGAAGATGAAAGGTGGTTGAGATGGGCGCAAGCAACTTCTCGCTCAGATGCGTACTATCGCAGTACCAAGGAAAACGGCTTCACCCAGTGGCTTTTCATTCTCGAAAGTTGAACAGCGCAGAAAGAAATTATAAGATACATGACAAGGAATTACTCGCAATAATGGAAGCGTTCAAGGAATGGAAAAGATACCTCTGGGGAGAAGAAGAGCCTGTGACGGTATACACGGACCACCACAACCTGCAGTCCTTTTTAACCAAAAAGGTCTGGAACCAACGGCAAATTGGGTGGGCTCAGGAGTTGACCAACTACAACTTCAAAATAGTCTATCGACTGGGAAGCAGGGGCAGGAAACCCGATGTGTTAAGTAGACGGCCAGAGTACTGTCCTGAGGAGGGAGCTCGTCACACTGAGCAGTCAATTTTGAAGCCAGAACACATTCAAATTTCTGTAATTGATCAAAAACAAAGTGCAGAGACGGCCCTTACCCCAGAAAGATGTGAACCCCCAAGCCTCCGAATAATGAAACTATCGGACAAGGGTATAGTTCCAACAAAAGGATCACGGTTTACGGCCAGTCATGACATCTATGCCGTGACAGACGGATTGGTACCGGCAAAAGGACAGACAATCGTAGAAACAGGTATTGCGATAGGATTGCCGGAAGGAACCTATGGAAGGCTAGCCACAAGAAGTGGTATGGCTAGCAAGATGGGAATAGCAGTGGGCGGTGGTGTAATAGATGGGGATTACAATGGAGAAGTTAAAGTCATCCTTCGAAATCATGGCGAAGCAGACTGCGTATTTAAGGCAGGAGATCGGATAGCATAACTCATAATAGAGAAGATTGCGAGCGCCGACGCCATGGAGGTAGACAATTTACAGACAACCGAGCGAGGGGAATTTGGTTTCGGGTCAAGTGATCTAAACCCCAAGCGATCGATTACGCCTAAAGAAGAAGGAGTCAAAATATATTTCCTTCACGCAGACACAAACAATAACGAATTCTTTAGCGCGGCAGATATCGGCTATCACCCTCGGTTGAGAAAAGAAAGAGAAATGTTATCGAGCGCTCACGTCAATGCAGCCCTGACGAGAAAGATGAACAATGTATTTCTGGATGAGATTAGAGTGGTTGGAAAGTAGGATGAGAGGTGGCAAGACTGAGGCCGTCAACTGGTTAGGGTAAGAGAAGGCGGAAAAAAAATGCCAATGAATGGATAGAGAAGGACGGGTTACTATACTATAAGAATAGATTGTTCATTCCCGAAAACGAATCCCTTCAGACTGAGGTAGGCTAAGGCTGTCACAACACGAGAGTAGCGGGGCACTTCAGACAGGAAAAAACGATCAAAATAGTAACAAGGGATTTCAACTGGAAGGGACTCGCAGAGTGGATCAGAAACTAGGTAGGATCCTGCGACGAATGTCAACACAGTTAATCCCCACGGCATGCTAAGTACGGAGTACTTCAACCTTTAGAAGTACCCTATGCCGCCTGGTCCTCCATATCGACGGACTTCATCAGACCGTTACCAGAATCTCAGCGTAAGTCCCAGATAATTGTAGTCGTAGATCGGTTCACAAAGATGGCCCACTTTCTCTGCCTCCAGGAAAATGCGACCGCAGAAGATGTTGCGGACACCGTCCTTCGGGAAGTCTGCAAACTTCCCGGATTGCCGACCGTGATTATAGCAAACATGAACGCGAAGTTTTCCGCTGAATTTTGGGTATCATTGTGCAAGATGCTAGGAGTTAAACGACCCATGTCAACGGCTTACCACCCTCAGAGTGACGGACAGACGGAAAGAACCAACCAAGTGCTGGAAGGTTACTTACGAACCTTTGTCAATTAGGATCAGAACGACTGGTACCAGCTATTGCCGTTAGCCGAACATGCCTATAATAACTTGGCAACCAACGCACAGAAATTGACCGCATTCTTCGCCAACTACGGCTTTCACCCACAGATGGGGTAGATGAAAGAAAGGGAAGCTCATAACCCCGGGGCGACAATGTATACTCACTAGATGCAGGACATACACCGTAGGGGAAACAAAACGTAGAGAACACACGGGAATCGATAAAGAAATATTATGACCGGAAAGAGACAGAACAACCAACCATTGAGGTCGGCGACTTGGTAATGTTGAATGCGAAGAACATGCGTACCAAACGACCGTTGAAGAAATTGAGTCCGAAGCTGTATGGCCGGTTCAAAGTCTTAGAGAAGAAAGGAAGTCGGGCAGACAAGTTAGAAGTATCGCCTAGGTGGAAATTTTATCCCGTGTTTCACCTTTCCCGGTTGGAACCCTACGGAGCGGCGAACCGACCAAAGCGCGAACAACCACGGCGAGATTATTTCTTATACCCGAAGGGTTCGAGGACGGAATAAACCGATGAAAGAGCTTCGGTATTTTGTGAAATGGAAAAGCAGCCCGGAGGAGGAGAATACTGGGGAGCCACCCGAAGGTATGCAGCACGGGCAGGAAGAGGTGGAAAGGTGTGATAGAAAAAACCCGGAGATGCCGGGCCCGAGAGAGGTCAAGTAACATAAGAAAGGTTTTCCATCGGTGGACAAGTAAACGCTAGTGGTTTTTAACCCTACTATGAGGAGCTCAAGATGGAAGATAGATTGTATAATAGACATAGAGTATTCGGGACGAACACTTCGAAGAGGGGAGCTTGTGTCAGGCGCATGGACTCCCCGTAAGAATTTACAGGGAAAGGTTACCCTACCTTGACACGCACAAACTTCGAAGGAAAAAGATAACACCCCCCTCCAGCCCTGGCATTGGGACGGCGCGTCATGACTGGCCGCCTGGGTAGTTGTGTCCCAACACCAAAGACTACTATCAACAGAACACATCTTATAACACCGTATACGTTGCGGCCATCCGTCCGACCTGATCCTGTTCGCGGGGTATATGAGGGGTGACCTTCGGGCACCCTATGCAGGTGGAAGCATGTGCATCAGACGACGGCGCATAAGGTTACAGACGCTTGGAAACAGAAAGTCGAAAGAGTCGGTCGAAGGTAATCAGACGTTTTGCACGAAGGTTAGTCCCCTCGTACTTACAAAGACGTGTAAAGTATGCAGGAGGTAACTATGCCCAGTAAGTGGATCAGGTGCATCCACAAAGGACAAGTTGGTAAAAGATGGGGTCTGAGGGAAAAACCTTATAGGTACGATCCCGAGTACAAGTTGTGTAATGCCGGAAGACCAGAATATGACATGCAGTCGCATGTCGAATTCTCGACGGAACCAACCAAACAAGACTGGCCCACTTCGGTCCAGCGAGTTAGACTACCCTCAGAGAGCACGGGGCAAGATAATTTGTACCCATTGCTGTCAACGGATAAACCGATAAGCTGACACCTGACATGGTCTCCACACCATCAGGAATGCTAGAAGCGCAGACCGATACGTTGGCCATGGGAGCAAATAGTGTGGTAGACAGTTTTCAGGGTCTACGAGTGTTCGCACTCGGGTGCAGTTTGCAGAATTGTGAGCAAGATACTTAGTTAGTATAGATTTAGCATGTATACCGCGATTGCTCAGACGCCGAATATAAATATTGAAGTATCCTTGCTGCTATGAGACACAACAAGCACGGAGAGGAGATCTTATCAATATAATAAGTTTCTATCTTATCGTTACCAATACTTCAAAGATCTGTTCTGAAGTATACCATTATATCTAGACTACATTACTCCCGTCTTCTTAGCGAGTTCTCCAATATAAATCGATTCAGGTTCTAGCGGTCGGACGACCTCACGCCGAAGCTACGACCTAACAGACCGAGAGTCCGACACCGTAACGGCGATGCTGAACAAACCGAGAAGCTTTCTGACCGTGGATAATGCTAAGCAAGGTGCAAAGCAAGTCCCGGGTCAGGGGGAGAACTGAACTCTATAAGCAGAAGTCAACGAAGAACAGGAATGAGAACCACAACGAGGGGGGGCCAACAGGCCCCGAAGGAGGGGCGAAGATGGCTTAACGTCAACTCCTAGGCAGTAGCTACCGTGGGAGAAGAGAGGTGGGTGGGGGAAGGTGCCAATGATTTCTCGTGGTGTTGAGATTTCAATCGCTGGACGTGTTGTTGCAATGGTTCGTGTGCCAATCTCTTGGTCGTTGTCTTTCTCCTCCTTTTTTTTGTAATCTTGCGTTCATTTTCTTTCGGTACAAAAAGCCTTATGCAGCGCCAGCTATGGAGAGAACAAAACCTATAAATCAACAACATAAACAAAGGAAAGTCACGGCACCAGTAAGTATCCACTAACGCGCAGGTTTCTCCTCCGCTGGGCTCTCGGCCACATTCAACAGGGAAAGCACATACTAATAACTTAGGCGTCTAAAAAGGAAAGCCTACATAAGATAAAGGAAAGAAAATCCCAGCGACCCTATACCTCAGCCAACGAAAAGACCCGAAAAACCGGGGGGGGCACTCTGGGCCGAGAAAGAAAGACCGGGGAGGAAGAGGGGGGAGTGGTGGGCGTGAACATCGTGGGGGGAAATCCCGTGGAGGTGAAGCCTATGAAGGTGGCGAGTCTTTTTAGCAGAGGGAGGGATGTCCAGAGTGGGGCTTCCGGACCGATGTCTGTAACGCCGTGGAGGAGGCGTGACCTGCTGTGCTGTCTCGAGGGCCAGAATAGCATGGCGTGCTCGAAGGTTTCTGGTTCCAAGCCGCAGCGGGGGCAGGAGGTGTCGGCGTCGAGGGACCTCCAGGTCGGGTGGGCGGCCAGATAACCTTTTCCGGCTCTCATTTGATAGATTCTCCCGGCGATGAACTTGTCCAAGCCCATGAAAGGCATCGGGGATAGGATGGGAGGGTGGAGGTAGTACCCCGGAGTCGGGAAAAGGGTGGCCCACTCCGTGAGGCGTGTCTCTTTCATCCTTTTCTTCAGGGCGGAATAGGTGTTGTCCATAAGGGATTGGGGTGGGAGGGCGGGGGTCGGGCAGACAAGATGGGAGTTGATCATCGGCATTCTAGATAACCCGAGGGTGAGGCGTATTGTCCGGTGAGCCACCACGTCCACCGGCCAGTGGTTTCTGATCGGGGGGCCGGGGCGGGGTATCTTCCAGTGTAGGGGAAGGTATACGGACGATAGGCCTCTGGTTATGGCCCGCGAGGAGTCGGGCGCCCGGTGCGCCCAGAGTGAAAGGAAAGAGGGGTGAAGGCGAGCCGTTGCAGGGTTCACACTAGGAGCGAGGCAGACAACCCTGAGCGCCGCCAGCCTCTGCCGGTGGGTGATCCGGAGAGAGACGGGTAGGAGGCATGACTCCACCAAAAGTATCCTGGTGGGCGTAGCGGAAAAGCAGTTCGTGGTCCACCTTTGGACCTTGGGCCAGAATGTATCGAGGCGGGTTGTCGTTCCCACACTGGGTGTGAACAGATCTGCGCCGTAGAGTTGGATGAGGGAAACCAGTGATGTCGCCAATCTGTAGCATAGGTAAGGGGGGAGGCCCGGGCCGGGCGGACTAAGGCGTCTTATGAGAGCGAACACTCCCTGGGCAAGTGCCAGGCGTCGCGAGAGGTGAGCAGCGGGGTCAAGGGCTGGAGTGAACCAGTACCCAAGCCAGCGAACGGAGTTGCTGGGGTAAAACACTTCCCCTTTAATCTGAATAGGTGAGACACACTTCGGCGAGTACCTCTGGCTGGGGGTCCTCCAGTGTAACAGTTCTGACTTTACGACCGAAAAAGAGACGCCCAGGCGGGACACCTTGTTTTCAAGCCTCTCGAAGACTTCTTGGAGCCGGCGGATGTTGCCACGGTAGGAGAGGGAGGCGACTGTAAGGGTGAAGTCGTCCACATACGAGATCATCAGACCCCGAGGGATCCTGAAGTGCAGTGGTGCCACGTACAGAAGAAAGGTGAGCGGGGAGATCGGGGAGCCCTGGGGGGCGCCGACGTTGACGGGGGCTGGGGTCCCTGGGGCCTCTTGAAAGATCAGGGTGCAGCTTCGTTCCCCTAGGAAAGACGAAACCCAGGAGACCAGATAGGGGGGTATCCCGCCTTCCTTTAGGATCCGGGCCAAAGTGTTATTGTCGACGTTGTCGAAACCTGCTTTTATATCCAAGAACAGGGAGGAGACCTTACGACGAGGCCTCTGCAGGGTTTTGATGTCGTTGGTGAGGGTGAGGCATGCATCGTAGGTGCTGAGCCCAGGGAGCGAACCGCATTGGTTGGGGTGCAACAGCACTCTAAGCCGGGCTGCCGTGAGTAGGCGGGCTGCTATAATCCTTTCGAGGATCTTTGAGAACGTGCGGATCAGGACAATTATCCTGAAGGAGAAGGGTGATTCGTAGGACGGCTTTCCTGGCTTGTCGAGTACCACGCCGTTCGAACCTTTTAGCGATACAGGGTGACACCCTAGGAGGACCAGCGGGGCAAGTATTTGGAGGAGGATTGACGGGTTGATTTTGTTGACCTGTTTCCAGGTGGAGTAGGGTATCCCTTCCGGGCCCGGGGCTGAGGTCTGGGCGCACTTGGAGAGAGCCGAGGCTATCTCGTCCGTCGTTAGGGGGCGTACCGACTTGTGCGGCCTAAGCCTAGGCGGCGGGGAGAAGGGTTTCTTAGGGGGGAAGAAGTGGTCCAGCAGGACATCGTTCATTTGTTGTGCAGTCTCGGCCCCTGGGAGGGAAGGGAATCGCGGTTGAGCACCCCCATAGGCGAACCTCTTGGCTGTCCAAAGGCTTTGGGGGGTGCCGGTCAGTAGAAAGAATGACCCGTGCTTGTTTTTGGCGGCCTTGATTGCCTTAAAATACGCCGCTTTGGAGGTTCCGGCAACTTCCCGCATGTGTGGGGTGTCGTGCTTTCTTGCCGATCTGGCGGCCTTATGATATTCGCGACGGAGGACGGTCAGGTGGGGGGTCCAGCAAGGTTTGGAGTAATGGGAAGGTCTGGACACTGGTGTGTGTTCTTTGAGGAGAGCTACTAAACGGTTGAGCGACTCCGACATCCACTCGTCTAGTTTCGGGCGGGGGGGGCATGACGGTCCGGCCGGGACCTTGAAACCCTTAATGATCGCGTCCAGGGTCGCCCAGTCCATGTCTGCCCCTCGCGGGCGTGGGGGCTTCTGGTTCAGGGAGGGCGTCGCGAGAGTGATTGTAATTGGTATAGGGTCGGATCTGGTTGAGGGGAGGGAGGCCTCCCAGCTTTTTATCAGGGGGAGGAGTGGAGGGTTTGCAAAGGCAAGATCTATGACCGAGGGGCGAGCTTTGCCCACTAGTGGGAACCTTGTGTACTCGCCCGGGGGATTGAGAAGGGCGAAGCCGGACTCTGCCGCTTTTTCCAAGTAGGGAGTCGAGGACGAGATCTCCCGTGACGAGAAATGTCGTAGAGGGTCTGAGAGGTGGTTGTGGATGTTGAGGTCTCCCACAACCAGGAGGGGAAACCCAAGATCGGGAAAAAGAACTTCTGGTGGGACGGAGTGAATCCTGTGGTCAACAGTGTTGGTTGAGTAGGCGTTAATAACCCGGAAGGAGTGAAAGCCGGTGCCAAAAAGAGGCTCATTGGAGGAAATGTCGAGGGCAAGGACATCGTCTACCGCCTTAAACTTGGGGAGCACCGTATAGTTGAAATGAAAAGACATATAAAGGTAGGCAGCCACACGTGGCTTTCTAACCGGGGGAAAGAAGGACTTGAAACCGTTAAAGCAAGGAAGGTGAGCCTTGTTGACAGGTGGATCCTGCAAAAGAACTATTGAGGGGTAGGTGGTCGCTTCCTTGAACGACTCAAACAAAGAAAGAAAAACATTCCAGCTCCCAAGGCAGTTATGTTGAATGATGGAAAGAAACGCAGGGGCAGGGGCCGGCCGTTGACCCAGGGGAGGAGGCATGGGTTGATTATTCATTACCAGGACAAACCCGACAACCGAGAGGGGGAGGGGAAGGGCTCGGCTCCTCCAGGGGGAGAGGACAACCGAAACCGTGAGTAGTGCCAGGACACGTGGAGGGTTCAGCTGGGGGAGGTTGTCTGGGGGTCATGAGGTCCACCTCAAGGGGACCCTTTCTGGACGGGGGAGTAGTGGGTGCTGGGCTGCCATCGACCGCCAAATCCATGGGGTCTTGACGGATCGGGGTGGGGGCTGGCGACTCGGTTTGGCAGGGGACAGGCGGGGGAGGTCGAGCTGGACACTCCCTGAATGTGGCAGTATGGTCACTACCGCAGTTGCAGCAATAGGGGGGCGAGGCCGGGCAACAGGATGGGACTGGCTTATTGTTCCCGCCCCAGGGGCAGGTGGGATTCTGAGATCTGTGAGCCGCGCGAGTTGGTGAAGCGCACAAATGGGGCATGTGGGGTGGGTGGCGGGGCATCGTTAATGGGTGTGTCCGTATCTCCAAGAGTTTCAACACTGGGAGGTTCATGAGGAGGAGAAGGCAAGTTCGACCTTGCGTTTCTGTGAGAGGATGACGACCTCTGATGTGAGGGCCGAAACGTTCTGGTGGTCGACAGTGATAACCACCGAAGTGGCCTGCTTGGTCTCCCTAGAATCTCGGCTAGGGTTAAGGTACCTGGCTGAGAGAATCGGGGTCGCTTTGTCGTTGAGGATTGCTTGCCTGAGATATGGGAAGAGTTCCTCTTCATCTTGAGGGAGGAAGCGTAACGGGAGGCCCTGAATGGCCAGTTGAACGGCTGTAGGGGCGAGGACAAGAGTGCACCAAGGGTTCTCGCCTACTGGGAAAGATTGGTTGAGGGCCCTGGTGAGGGAATCGAAGTATGGGGCGTATGACACAGCAGGAGTTGCCTTGTCGGTTACGGTTAGGGAGATGGAGCCCCGAGGGTTGACAGTAGCGGAGAAACCCAAGGGGAGAAGGCAGTTTGACTGACGAAGGACTCGAGCAGCGATGTCAGCAAAGGTAGCGGCAATAGTGAGAGCGTCTGGGTGAGGGGCACGGGACTGGCGAGGAGCAATGAAGTGTCGTTGGGCACCTGGAAGGGAGGGAGGCCCCTTTTTAACAGGAGGGGCTGCCGTACTCGCAACAAGTTGGGGTGAAGGAGGCTTCCCAGCTTTGCTTTTGCTTTTGCCCTTGCCGCCCGAGCCTGAGCCGGAGGCAGCTTGCGCGTAAGAGGGGGAGGGGTGAACGTCAGGGTGGAGGTGGCCTGGGGTGAAGGAGGCTACATCGTATGCCCCCCTCCGGAATTCCCCGGCTTCGTATGAGTGTGGGTAGAGCTTGGCATACTTCTCGGAGTCACCGAACGCCTTGCCAAGCCTCGTATTGTCGAATGGTATGAGGTATTTAGGGTCGTCAGCCGCAGCTGAGGGAGGTGTGGGTGGTGCATGGGCCCTTTCTTTGCCCTTCTTTGGTGGGGGGGGGCCGGCAGTTCAGTAGGGTTGGGGTGCCCTCTGTGGAGGGGGGGCTGGTGCCGGGGGGGCAGGGATCAGGGCTGACACACGATGTGACAGGTCGCGTATGGAGGCCTGGAGATCAGCGATCCCCGGGGCGGTTTGTTGTTCTTGGGCGGGGGGAAGGTTCGCGAGCTGAGCGGAGATGTCGTGAAGCTCCTCCCTGAGGTTCTCTTTTTCCTCGGAGATGGTTGCGACGGCCTGGGTTACCCCGCTCAGCTCATGTGAAACGGTCACCAGGCCCTGGACGAGCTGGGAGAGGAGAATGATCGTAATGGATTCGATGGGGAGGGTGCCGGCCTCCGCATCTGGGCTGAGGTCCGGGAAGTCTTGGTTGCTGAGCCGAAGTGCGCTCCTCGCCTGAGCGAGTTGCCTCATCATGAACTCGATGGGGTGATCGGTCGAGGGCGTTCCTGAACGCGACGGGAGGGGAGAGTTGAGAGCCGAGAGCCTACCGAAGGCCTCGTTCCCTGGGGGGAGATTATGTGGGTTCGCCATGAAGGCGAGCAGTTGAGGGAAAAGTGGGCGAGGGGTTTGATCCGGACGCAAAGCGGGGTAAAGTTGAGGTTGTATGTGAAATGTCGAGGGGGGGAAGAAGTTTGCGAGAAGCGTGCCTATCTCTTGGTCGAAATCAAGCCCCTTATATAGGTATCTTTCCACAACTCTAACCCTGATGACTCATCACCTCGCGTAATATATCCTCTATGACTCATAATAAGTCATCGCTTGAAATCCATCAGCTGACTCATCTGAGTCAACTGCACAACCAATCAAAACACATAAACCAAGTCATCTGCTCAAATATGTTATAGGGGTGAAACCCATGACTCATAATATGAGTTCATGTGCGAAAGTTATTAAATCATATGATGTCACGATCATGAGTCATGAAAACAATCAATCAATCATAATATAACGATGACTCGTTATTGTGCAGTCATGTGAGATACTATATATCAACTAACTCCATACCGTGAAATATAAACAGGGATGACTAATAACAGATTAGTCATGGGAAAACAAATTATCTAAGTCAAAATTTGTAACTGAGGTTCAAAAATCCGCCCATGGGTAAAAGGGTAAAGAAGTGACCTAGGAAACACTGCAAATAGGACGTTTAATGGCTTGAATAAATGCAATTGATAAGGGGAATCTAACCCAGGTATCCGCTTGGTGATCGCGTACCTGTAGCCCAAGTAACCATATGAGGTAGTCAGAGGTTCAACATTTTGCCCAAGTGTAAAACTGTAACGAATGTACCTTGGAAACAGTGCAAATGGGACGTTTAATTGCTCAAATGAACGCTCTGGATAAGGGGAATCCAACCATAGTTCTACGTGGTGATCGCATGCCTGTAGCCTAAGCAAACATATAAGATAGTCAGCGGTTCCAAAATCCACCCAAGTGTAAAAGTGTAAAGAATGGACCTTGAAAATGGTGCAAATAGGACATTTAATCGCTCAAATGAATACGCTCAATGAGGGGAATCCAACGCAGATATCCACTTGGCCATAGGACCCCTGTAGCCTAAGTATACATATGAGATAGTTTGTGCTTTAAAAATCGGCACAACTATAAAAGTGTAAAGAATGGACCGTGAAAATAGTGCAAATAGGACATTTAATGCCTCAAATGAACGCGCTCAATGAGGGGAATCTAACCCAGCTATCCACTTAGTCATAGGACGCCTGTAGCCTAAGTAAACATAGAAGATAGTGAGTACTTCAAAAATCCGCCCAATTGTAAAAGAGCAAAGAATGGACCTTGAAAATTGTGCAAATGAGACATTTAACAGCTCAAGTGAATGCTCTGTATCAGGGGAATCCAACCCAGGTATCCACATACAAATCGGATGCCTGTAGCAGAACTAAATATATGAGTTAGTCAGTAGTTGAAAAATCAGGCCAAATGTAAAAGTGTAATGAATGGACCTTGAAAATTGTGCAAATGGGAGATTCAACACCCCAAATGAATACTCTCAATTAGGGGAATCCACCCCAGGTATCCACTTGGTGATACAATGCCTGTAGCCTAAGTAAACAAATGAGATAGAAAGAAATTCACAAATCCACCCAAGTGTCACAGTAGATGAGGTGATCTGAGACATGGTCCAAATAGGACGTATAATGGCTCAAATGAATGCCCTCAACTAGGGGAATCCAATGGTGGTATCCCCGTGTTGATTGAAGGTATATAGCCTGAGATATCTGATAGAAGACCTCTACTTGCCATTAAGCAGGAGACAAAGGGAGAAAGAAGGGGTGGAAGGGGCCTCTCATCAGCCCAAATGCAGTGGGGAATTGGAGCTGGGTTTGAAAATCTCGGCACTACTAACAAATTATGCGAGCCTCACAGAGGCCCGCTTAGGCAGTGGCTTCAGTGTGAGATATTCCAACAGCTAGAAACCGGATCGTTTTATATCGGAGAACTGGTTAAAAAGACAGGTGTAATGTAGGCTAGATATAATAAGGTACTTCGGGATAGATCGTCGAAGTATTGGTAATGATAAAGTAGTAAAACTTATTATAGTAATAAGATCTCTTCTCCGTACTTGTTGTATCTAATAGCAGCGAAGATGCTGCGATATTTATATTACACGTCAGAGCAATTGCGGTATACATGCCATCTCTGTACTAACTAAGTATCTCACTAATAAATCTGCGAACACTTTCTGAGTGCGAACACTGGTAACCCCTGAAAACTCTCTAACATACCTTCTTGCTCCCATGGTCAACTTATCAGTCTGCGCTCCTATTATTCCTGATAGTGTAGAGACCACATCAGGTGTCAGCTCATCCATTTATCCGTTACCAGCCATGGTTACGCATTATCTTGCCCCCATGCTTCACTGAGGTTGTTCAACTCGCTAGACAGAAGATTGTCAGTCTTCTTTAGTTGGTTTTGTGGAGAATTTGACATGCGACCGCATGTCGTATTCTTGTCTTCCGGCATTACATGACTTATACTCAGGATCGCACCTTTGGGTTTTTTCCCTCAGACTCCATCTTTTACCAACATGTCCTTTCTGGATTCACCTGTTCCACTTACTGGGCATAGTTACCTTCTTCATACCTTCGCATCTTTGTAGGTAAGAGGGGCCTAACTTGTATACCCAATATCCCATTACCTTTGACCCACACTTGCAACCTTCTGTCTTCAAGTGTCTGTAACCTTATGCACCATCGTCCGATTCACCTGCTTCCACTTGCATATAATGCCTAGAGGTCTCCCCTCATATATCCTGTCAGCAGGATCCGGTCGGAGGGATGGCCGTGACGTATCAGGTGTGATAAGATGTGTTCCCTTGACAGTAGTTATTGGTGTTGGGACATAACTACCGAGGCTGTCAGTGATGACGCGCCGTTCCAACGCCGGGGCCAGAGTGCGGTGTTGTCTTTATTCTTCAAAGTGCATGCCTGTTAAGGTAGGGTAATTCTGCCCCCTAAAACCTTACGGGGAGTGCGTTCGCCTAATAGCCCCTTTTAAGCCTCCCAGATTCCTATTGGCTGTTTTGCCCATCTTTTTCTAACCTGTGTGACAGCTATCTTGTTGTTAGGCGCACGGACTCCCCTTAAGGACTTCTGAGGCAGATTTACCCTACCTTGACGTGCACACACTTCGAATAAAAAAGGTAACACCTGCCTCCAGCCCCGGAGTTGGAACCGCGCATCATCACCGGCCGCCTGGGTAGTTGCGTCCCAACACCAAAGACCACTATTATTGGAACACATCTTATAACACCGTATATGTCACAGCTGTCGGCCTAACGAGATCCTGTTACTAGGATAAATGAGGGCAGATTTCCGGACACAAAATGCAAGCAGAGGCAGGTGATTCGGACGACGGCGCATGAAGTTACAGACACTTGAAGACCAACAGTTAGAAGAGTAGGTCGATAGTCACGGGACGCTTTGCATCCGGGTTAGGTCCCTCTGACCTACAAAGACGTGTAGGGTATGAAGGAGGTCACTATACCCAGTAAGTGGATCAGGTGAATCCACAAAGAACATGTTGGTAAAAGATGAACTCAGAGGGAAAAAACCCATCGGTGCAATCCCGAGGACAAGTCATGCCGGAAGACAAGAAAACGATATGCAGTCGCATACCAAATTCTCTATTGAACCAACCAGAGCTGAATGGCCATCTTCTGTCCAGCATGTTAGACTACATCCGTAAAGCACAGGGGCAAGATAATTCATAATCATTGCTGTCAACAGATAAAGGAATGAGCTGACACCTGATGTGGTCTCCACAGCATCAGGAATAACGCGAGCCCAAACTGATAAGTTGACCATGTGAGCCGGAAAGTATGGCAGGAAGTTTTGAGGGTCTAAGAGTGTTCACACTTGGAAAGTGTTCGCAGAATTGTGATCAAAATTCTTGGCTAGTATAGAGATAGCATGTATACCGCGATTGCTCATATACGGAATATAAATATCGAAGCATCTTCGCTGCTATTAGACAAAAAACTAGCACGGAGAAGAGATCTTATCAATATAATCAGTTTTTGCTTGATCGCTACCAATACCTTGACGATCTATACCAAAGTTCCTCTATTGTATCTAGCCTATATTACTTGTGTCTTCTTAACAAGTTCTCCAATACAAGACGATCCAGGTCCTAGCTGTCAGAATATCTCATGCCGAATCTTCTACCTAACACTTGTAAAAAGGTTAAAGCGCAACAGAAAAAAAACACAATGTGATTTATGTAAAAGGTAAAAGTCTCAGCACTATTGTACTCCTACACACATGAACATTAAAATGAACAATGTCCCGCACGGGACTCCAAGGGGCCACTGTCGACAACGGAACAACCCTGAGGTCCCAGATCGATACAGAATGAACTTATTCAGACGAGTAGCCTCACCAGAGACTTGGTAGGACTCCGGACATTGCCAGAAAACCCATCTGTTACCCCTGAAGTATGTGGTTCGTGCAATACTCTATATATTTACCATGCATAGCTTGACCCCAATGGTAAGGCCCTCAATTATGAGTAAACTATAGTTGTCTGTAACAGGGGCACTCTGTCGGAAGACGGATCCTAAGATTGCGACCGCACCGAAGACTCAAAGTAGAAGTAAGGATCAAAATAAAGATAACGATTATTCAAAGTAGAATCAAGCGGTAAAACTCAATATTGTTAAGCCCGCAAGCATCACTCAATAAGTACTCTCGAGGATCGTTGGTTATCACAATAGGGTGTCTCTCGCTTTAGTTTAAGTAGAATAATGTAAAGCCCGAGGACACGCGTCAACCATTCTGACCTTTCGCGAGCACCCTGCTCTGCTCAGAGCTGTCCAACTCACCCACCTAGAGTGAGCTAACACTCGGAGGCAGTTGGACAGCGCAGATATTAACTATCTCCACAAATAGGATGTGCTTCTGGTGATGTCTCTTCAACTACATCTGCATAAGTGAAAACTCTTTCCTATCTGTTGCATATCAGTAGCCGACCGACATGCCCACCGTAGAGATATTATCCATTGGGACACACTGGCCCAGCGGTGGTTTCGTCTATACAAGCTACGCAGTCTATCGACAAATCCACTTGGCTATACTAAGCTTCTAAACCTGACTGCATGCTCCTACGATAAGAAATCCCCTGCTGCCTGACTGCATGGGCACTACCCACAGTCAACCATGCAGGACCCTCTTAAATCGTGACAAGACTCACACCTCTAGAGTCCACTAATAACCCATGGTGATACTACAGTTCACGGGGTAGCCTGGGACTGGCTTTGGAGTGGTTGTTCTGGAAGCCTTGCAGCTTCCCCGGTCAGCCCGAAGCCCTCTACTGTTAACCATTCAACTACCCGGAGGTCAAAGTATGCCTGTAGGTGGTTCCCAGGTGTTATCCAGGTGGCGCCCGAGGAGGCTGTCACCCTCACACCCCTTATATATCCTGCGAACAGCCTCTGGTCGGTTGGACGGCCAGAACTGATATGGTGTTGTGGGAGCGTTCCTATAGATCTCACTTTACTAGAAAGCACACAACTACACAGTCGTACCGTGCCGTTTCGCCGTACCAACGCTGGGGCCGCAGGGCGGTGTTAGGAATATCCCCTAAAGGTTACAGGAGGTTCGGACCACTCCTGGTCCGTCAGTAGCCCATTTCGTACCGCACGAAGCGGCCCTATAAACATCTAAGAGCCGCACTATTGTGGGATAATTTCCCCCTAAGTCCGCAGATGACTTTGTCAGTGAAGGTAGGGTAACTGCGGTACCTCAGTAGGGTAACTGGGTCCTGAAGGTAGGGTAATCATGTCTCCAAGGTAGGGTAACTTCACCATGTTATGCCTTTATTCCCTTCGGGAGTCCGGACAACCACATAACCGTGCCAAGGTTGCAGCTGTTGCGGCAAGCCCCGGATGTTCGCAGGCTCACAACCTGGGCTACTCTAAAGAGTGCCTGCCAGCTCAACACAACTTTGCGGCTCAAGACAACTTTGTGGCTTACCATAGAAACTCTGTGGCTCAACACAACTGTATGGTGCAACGCAACTTAGTGTCCCAGCATAAATTTGTTACTTAGTATAACTTGGAGGCAAAATATAATTTTCTTTAACATAAAAGAGTACACAGGCATATTATCCCGTGGAGGATTTTTCCTTTTTTTTTTGTTAAATCCCTGAATTTATTATCAGAAAATTCGGGCAAGCACCCTAAAGTATCGCCTAGAAAACCCTAAAAACATAAAAAACTCCATCACCGCCTACATGAAACAAATAAACGATAATAAACTTATCACCTTCATCCATCATTCCCATAAAGGGTACAAACAATTTATGACCTTAAATCACCGTCTCTCGTAAAAGGAAAAACTCCCAGTCTAACTGGAAAATTTATCAAATTTTTCATCACATACCCGGAAAACTCCTTCATCAACCTCTTTCCAGGTTTATCTCCTTTCCATAGCGTAGAGTCTCTACCTATGTTAAATATCTCTTGGTCCCTTCCATTTCTGACGCTTCCCAGAGCCGGACAGTCTTTAATAATGTGTCGAAATGTCCGGTCTGCCTGTCCGCATCGATCACAACGCGGGTCTTGATCTCGGTTTGACCAGTCTTTCTGTGCTTTTAAATAGCTCTTATTCGCTCTCATCTGGTTTATCCGACCTGCCTTGAACTTCGGGAGAGTCATGAAGTACCAGCATTCCCTAAATGGTGGTCTGTATTCGTAGTATGGCGGGTACTCCCATTCCACCCATTCTTTCTGTATCCTTTTCCGAATCCCCTCTTTGGCCTCAAACCAGGATTTCGTTGCCTGTTCCATTACCATCGGGAGTCGGTTTGGTTTCATTGGGGAGGGGTCTCGCCGAGTAGTTTCCTGCTGCGATTGCCCCCACCTCGTGGATTGGTAGGTGGACTTCGGCCGTCGTTGTGGCTGTTGAGTTCCACATTTCAGGTCTCATTCCTCCTTTGTTGTTGTCAAACGCCTGTCTCCTGTTCGTGGGGTATCTGTACTCCTCTACCAAAGGGTACCCTCCAGGTAGCATCGCCGTGGCTCTGTTGTTCTTCCGGACTGCCGTGGTGATTCGGACAGCCGTCATTTCTCTGCCCTGTTTCGCATACAGCTTGATCAGTGCTAAGCACGCTTCCACTGAAATGACGGTCGTATTTGTTGCATAGAAGGAGTTCGTAATCCACCGAAGGACCCTATTCCAAAATCTTTGCATCTTCCCTATCATTGTCACTGTCAGGTCAAATATCTTGGCCCCGTTTAGCAAAGTCGGTAAAATTATCCCTTTCGCTAGCCTCCTTGCCCCATACGGGCTCACGCCTTTGCCGGGCATTGACAGTCTCTGTATTCGTATGAAAGCCGCTTGTGCAAGCGCAAGTCTCTTTCCGAAATGTGTTGATTTTTCTCCGTTATCCGTATGCCAGAATCTCAGCCATTTGACTGCTTTCCCTGCAGGTTCGATAACGTGTGATTGGAACATTACTGTGCATTCAGACCTTTCGCCCTTCTCCTTAGGTTTCCTCCAATGCTTTAGTTTGGTTTTTGCAATACTGAACGATAGCCCCAGACCGGCAGCCGTACTCTTCATCCTCTGTATCCTCTCTTCCAGTATTTTTGTATTCCTGTACCAACTTGTTGACGCTACCGTGATCTGGAAGTCGTCCACGTATGATGATGTAAATATATCTGAGTCTTCTACTTTAGGGTGTAGTGCCCTAACGTATATCACAAACAGTAAGGGTGATAGCGGTGACCCTTGGGGAATCCCTCTGTCGACCTTGTTTGAGGTCCTAGGGCTGCCCGGGTAGGCCAGCGCGATTTGTCTTGTGTGTATAAAGTTCGAGATCCAGTCCACTAAGTATCTTGGTACCTTTTCCTCAGTTCCCAGTTGATCCAACAGCTTACTGTGGTTTACATTATCAAAGACCCCTTTTACGTCGAGGCAAACTGTGGAAGTCTTCTTCCCGGCGAATTGGGATTCCCTTATCCAGTGTTTCAGCAACAGTGTGGCATCTACTGTCGACCTTTGAGGTAGGCTCCCAGTCTGGTTGATGCAGTACCTGTCTTCCTTATCGGCTATCGCCATTAGCCTTTTGTTGACGATTCGTTCGACGATCTTCGAAAAGGTTTGCATTACGGCCATTACCCTAAAGCTTGCGCAGTCCGTGTAGTCCTTCTTTCCAGGTTTCCGTAGGATAATTCCAGCTGACTCTTTTAGCATAGGCGGATGAATGCCCCATTCTAACATATCTTCCACTACCTTTGGTATTATCTTCCCTTCCATCCTGTGTATATTATTCCAAATCCCATATAGGACCTGGTCTGGCCCCGGGGCTGATTTGTTGCTACATTTTTCCAAAGTTTCTGAGACCTCACCGGCGGTCACACGGTCACCATCCACGAGCTCTTTCCTAAGGAGGGGTCGCGGTGAGATTGGATCATCACTCGGTGGGAAGAAATGCTCCATTATCTTTTGTGAGGTCTGGTCTGGACTATCGTTATGCCCTCCCGGTATCCTCACAGATTGTATTTGTTTTGTAAATTGGTGAGCCGTCCACACATCGTTCTTCGTCGCGCTCGCTAGGACGTTGTTCCAGTGTTTCCTTTTCGCCTTGTCTATCGCTGCTTTGTATGCTTTTTTTGCCTCATTTCTTTCCTCCACCCCGCTCCCGTCACTCTTTACCCGCCGGGCAGCCGAGGTGTATATTCTTTTCAGTTCGGTGATGTCAGCCGTCCACCTTGCTTTGGACCACCTGGTTGGGTTCTTTTGCGGTGCCCAGTTTTTGACCATCTGGATCAGCCTTCCTAGGTTGTCTCCAAATCTCTCTTCTGCTCCTTCCGCTTCATAAATTTCTTTGTATTCGTTTCCCTCAATCAACTATCGTTTCAGGGCCGATTCGATAAGCGGGTTAGGTTCCCCTTCTTCGTCTTTCCATTTTATCTTTTCCCAGTCCGGCGATGCTCTGGCAAGTGTCACCCCTTCTGAGTCCAGTTCTGTAACGATTATAATGTGGTCCGAACCTGATCTTTGATATACATCCTTCCATTTTGACACCTTTGCAAGTAACGAGTTGTTTGCCAAAGTATAGTCGATAAGGGAGGGCCGATGTAACGTAGGATTGTCCGGAAATCTCGTGTATATTCCCGGGGTATTGATTATGGTATAACCCCGCAGTGCCGCCAACCTCATGTAGTGCACTCCCTTTCATCTCTCCCCAGGTTCGAGGTTTCTCATGGGGTCAGTGTATGCGGTGTGAACGTTTAGGTCTCCTACCACCAGGGTAGGCTCGTTGGTTTCGGTAAAAAGGCTTTCGGCGGTGACTGTGTGACCTCCTTCGGCTGGTCTGTTATAGGGGTTGATTATTCCGAGGAATCGGTGACTGCCAAGCAAGCTCCCTTCCTTCGTAAAAATCCTCCAGTACAAACTATCCTGGTCCCTAGGGACCACAACAAAAGAAATATCAAGTAACACTCTTAAGGAAACATAAGTACAAACTCGAACCTTATCAGTATTTAAAGAAATGCATTCGTAACCCGGCGCCCTTAAGGGTTGGCCGTTAAACAATGGTGGATCTTGTACACATATAAAGGAAACATCAAACCCCTTCACACTATGAAATAACGAAATAAATACACTATTGCTCCCTCGGCAATTGTGTTGAGCTATTTTTATTCTCTATCTTCTCGGTATCGTGTTTTGAGTGCTATTTCCCCTCATACAGGCCCAACGGCCTAATCTTTAGGGGTTCGCTCAGTCCGACTGTTTCCGGCAAGGGAGGCCATCTGCAGATCGTACTTCTTCTTCGCAGCTGCTTTCACCCTCAACTTCTAGGGGCAGTCATTGTCTAGGGCGGAGTGTGGGCCTCCGCATGCTGGACATTTGGCAGGAGTCATTAAACAGCAGCCCAGAATTATCCTCCTGTGGCCACTGCATGCGGTTTGGTGGCATTTATACTCCCTCTGGGTATGCGCTTTGGAGCCTATCGGGCATATTTCCCCTCGAGCTTTACAGCCTGCTATCGGGTGCCCAAACTTCCAACATTTATGGCATTGTGTAGTAGCTGACGCTTGCCACATCACTGCTGATGTCTTGTATTTTCCCATAAAGAGGACCGACGGTGTAACGTTGTCGACCTCCGCTTCTGGTACTCTGATTATAATTGAGGTCGCTTTCTGGTCCCTTCTGTCCTCCTCCTTTGGTTTCAGGAACTTTGCTCCAGCTATCTCGAATTTGTGTGTGACATTGAAGGCCTTTTTGACTTCTTCTTCTAGGTCCTTATCGTTGTTCGGGATTGCGGTAAGCGACACTCCGTGAATTATGACGTCCACATCGGTGGGTGCTCTTCTAAACGGGAGGTACCTCGGTTTATCGGGACCGATTGTTCCGTTTAGGGCTTCCGTAATCTCGTCGATGTATTTTGCATATTGTCCTGAGTCTGTACCAGCCGGGGCGGTCCAGGTAATGGTGCCGTTTGTTTTGTTGGAAAAAACCTGGAGATTGGTGGGTGCCTTGCATTCGCAGCCCGTCAGGACTGTTGCTACAGCCAGTGAGATCCTCGCTTATTCTCTGGCCGGGTCGGCAAAGGGTTTTGCAGTAGTTCTGGTCGCAAATAGCTTTCTTCGGGCAACATTCACGACCTGTTTGGGTTTTGGGCTATCACTCTTTCCTTTCGGTTGGCTGACTGCCTGTTGTTCGTGTGTCTTTTTCGCTATCTTGATTGTTTGTTGCTTTGGTGGTGTGGGTCCCACCTCCGCCATTCTTTTTCCTTTTGAAGGGGTTGCACTAGTGGCGTTTTGCAGCGCTTGTGCAGCTGCCTTTGCGTACGATTTAGCGGCTGGTTCCGATCGCTGTCTGGTAGTCGTTCCCGTGGGAGCTCCTTCAGGTTTGGGGTCGGACACCGTCCTGGTCAGATTTTGAACCGTGATCGTCAGCTCCTGAACTTGTCGTGTCAGACTGACCATCAAAGTTGTCATAGTCTATTCTGCTTCGGTGAATCTGTCCGTGGGAAACAATAATAATTGTTTCATGATGGGATTTGCAGCACTCAGACCATCTGCTCAAAGCCGGTCCATCACAACTTGGTTAAGTTCTTCGAATTTTCGTCAATATCACCCTCCTCTTCCCCTTTCCTTCTACTCTGACGAGTGGGAGTAGATAACGGGGAAGAGGGGTCATCCTCCACATCCATCTCATCCCTGTGACATGCCATTTCCCAGGTTTGAGGTGGTTATTTTTCTTTAAAGAAGGGTAAGTGCAAAAATCGTGGTGTGGAAAAAAGTGCAATTTTCGTCCGTGAGGGAGGTAGGTAGGTGTTATCCCGTGGAGGATAACCGTATCAAACTTGTACTAGGCTTGCCAGTGAATGGCCTTTTGAGCAACTTGATTGGTGAAGCAGAAACACAGCCGCAGGCCACTTGGTGATGGAATATTCTCTCTAATAATTTCTCATCACTAACAGAGGAAAAAGGTGCATGGACCAGGCTACAAGTTTTACGGTAGCATCCTCTAAGGGATAATATGCCTGTGTACTCGTTCATGTTAAAGAAAATTATATTTTGCCTCAAAGTTATACTAAGTAACAAATTTATGCTGGGACACTAAGTTGCGTTGCACTATACAGTTGTGTTGAGCCACAGAGTTTCTATGGTAAGCCACAAAGTTGTGTTGAGCCACAAAGTTGTGTTGAGCCGCAAAGTTGTGTTGACCTGGCAGGCACTCTTTAGAGTGCCCCAGGTTGTGAGCCTGCGAACATCCGGGGGTTGCGGCCACGGCCGCAACCTTGGCACGGTTAACCTCCAATGTTACAAACTTCAAGTGTCCCACATGTCCTCCTCATTACGCACCTCAGAGCCTTTGGGCATCCTTACTAAATGGGAGGGACATGTCAAAGCCTGGGCTTCGTGTGGGCTTCCACAATTCCCACAGTTAAGCGAGGTGTGGTTGCAGGGTCGGCCTCTTACATGACAGGTGGCGGTAGGGCAAGTGTGCGCCCCAGTAGGGTGAGAGAGTGCGCACCACCGGTAGGTGGCCGGGTTAGCGCATTTGTTGCTGTGGTGACCAAAGGTATAGCAATTGGGGTACTGGGACTGGGAGTTGAACAGCAAGGGTCGCTCGGTCCTGTAGGTTGAGGAGAAGGCCGCCAGGCGCCTGCCAACGAAGTCAGGGGCTCTTGGGCCTGTCATGGCAATGACCACTGTCGAGGCAGATTGCCCCACGCGTGATTCTTCGGTAGTAAGCCATCTAGGTTGTCCGGCAACAGCGAATCCAGAGTTAAAGGTAGTAAGCTCAGACGCAATTGCATCCATCGAGTATGAGGTTCGGATTCCGTGCACCAAGAGGTGCGTCACCGGCGTGTTCAAATGGACACTCACAGTCCCAGGGATAAGGTAGAGGAAGGAGCCCACTTTGCTGTTAAGCAGGGTGGCTTTCGTCAATTCCATGGTAGTGAACGTGACTGTAAGTCCGTTCACAGTGACCATTTGTATATATGTGCCCACCAGAGCTTTGTTTATTTCATCACGGAGGTCCAGCGCAGATATGGTGAGTGGGGCGGCTTCTGGTTTGACAATCAGCCGGCGTTTTCTGGAGGTCGAGGCATTCCTCTGGGAGGGTCGGGCACTTGTTGGGGGTCCACTCGTCCTGGTATTGTTGTTGGTTTTTTGGCCTTTCTTAACCACGGTAGTCCACAAGGGGGCAGAGGCTGGGGGGGGGGGTGTGTACCAAGTGAGGGTTTTGGGTCAGGTTTGACCTGCCGTTTTATTTCAGCAACCTTAAAGGGTATTGGTGGGGGTGTTTCAGGGCGGGGGGTCTCGGCTTTTAGGGCCACAATTTCCTCGGTAACGATATCGACAATTTCAACAAGCGCGTCGATAGCCGACTGTAACGGGGGCACTCTGTAGGAAGACGGATCCTAAGATTGCGACCGTACCGAAGACTCAAAGTAGAAGTAAGGATCAAAGTAAAGATAAAGATAATTCAAAATAGAATCAAGCGGTAAAACTTAATATCGTTAAGCCTGAAAGCTTCACTCAATAAGTTCTCTCGAGGATCGTTGGTTATCAGAATAGGGTGTCTCTCGCTTTAGT
>Ga0307513_10001011_pt1 | contig 40698 bp, 37 predicted proteins | sample 15_EM_MG_FD_202174 | JGI IMG/M metagenome (GOLD analysis project Ga0307513, IMG submission 202174) | Populus trichocarpa ectomycorrhiza microbial communities from riparian zone in the Pacific Northwest, United States - 15_EM | ecosystem: Host-associated > Plants > Roots > Unclassified | place...
ATCGCTAAGCGAGACGCGTCGCGAAGTGCGGGGTAAGGGGGAGAAACATCAACGCAAGCGTGCTTAAACGAAGACAGAATCAAGAACCCCACGGGAGGGGAGGCCAGAGACCCCAGAGAGAGGAAAGAAAGAGACGGGTGCGTACTACCCCTAGGCAGAAGCCATCAAGGGAGAGCAGAGGCGGTAGACACTCTCACGATGATTTCCCATGGTGTTGAGATTTCAATCGCTGGAGGTGGAGCGGACGAGAAGGATGAGTCACGATCGGATCAGGACGCGGCATATATAGGGCGTAAGATCAGGAAGAAGTGACCAGGCGTCAGGAAGGGGGAGATGCAGATCGTGGGATCCGGACGAAGTCGGCAGGGTGTGAAAACATTGGGACGCGAGATCTGAAGATAAGTGAAGCCTTGACGTTCGCTGAGAAGAAACCGGCATCAGGGCGGGAAAGTGATAGATCCGACGCAGTCAGAACACAATAGCGGAGGACCTGACGGAGTAGCAATGGAAGAGTCGTAGATCAGGGGGAGTCAGGAGGTAATAGAGGAGCACCAGAAGCAGTCAGGACGCACAGGACGTAGGGGTCCGTTTCCGGATGGTGTCAGGACGGATGGCGCTAGGTGACGCAAAGTCAGGACGCGACGTCGATCCGACGTTACGTCCTGATTGGTGATTAGCATTCCGACTTCCCGGGCCTCAGACGCACAGGGCGCACAGGACGCAAGGTATTATTTTTGCTGATGCTCTGCCTTCACAGGATGCTCAAACATTTCATATGCATGCCGTAAATCCTTCATCATCCATGTTAGGCACACAGACTTCCCATAACGATCTACAGGGCAGAGTTACCCTACCTTGACATGTACGAACTTTGAAGGAAAAAAGATAACACGCCCCTCCAGCCCCAGCGTTGTGACGGTGGGTCATCTCTGGCCGCCTGGGTAGTGGCGTCCCAACACCAAAGACCACGACCAATGGAACACATCCTATAACACTGTATACGTCGCGGCCGTCTGACCGACCAGATCCTGTTCGCAGGATATATAACGGGAGACCTTGGGTCACCTTATTCAGGTCAAAGCAGGTGAATCAGAAGACGGCGCATAAAGTTACAAACACTTGAAGACAGCCAGGAGGAAGGGTTGGTCAAAGGTAACGGGACGTTTTGCACGGAAGTTAGTCCCCTCGTACCCGCAAAGACGTGTAGCGTATGAAGGAGGTAACTATGCCCAGTGAGTGGATCAGGTGCATCCAGAAAAGACTGGTTGGTAAAGGATGGAGTCTGAGGGAAAAAACCTATTGGTACGATTGCGAGGACAAGTCATGTAAAGCCGGAAGACCAGAATAAAATTTGCGGTCGCAGGTTGAATTCTCGACGGAACCAACTAAAGAAGATTGGCCATTTTCTGTCCCGTGAGTAAGACTACCCACGGTGAGCACGGGGGTAAGATAACTCGTAACCATCGTTGTCGACGGATAAATGGATGAGCTGACACCTGACGTGGTCTCTACACGATCGGGAATAACAGAAGCGCAGACCGAGAAGTTGGCCATCGGAGCAAAAGGTGTGGTAGAGAGTTTTCAGGATCTACAGGTGTTCGCACTCAGATGGAGTTCGCAGAATTGTGAGCAAGTTACTTAGATAGCATAGAGTTAGCATGTATACCGCGATTGCTCAGACGCGGAATATAAATATCAAAGCATCTTCACTTCTATTAGACACAACAAGGACGGAGAAGAGATCGTATCAATATAATAAGTTTCTACCTTATCGTTACCAATATTTCGACGATCTATCCTGAAGTAAACTATTATATCTAGCCTACATTACTGGTGCCTTCTTAGCAAGTTCTCTGATATAAAGCAATTCAGGTCCTAGCTGTCGGAATACCTCAAGCCGAAGCTACCACCTAACAGTATATTGATACTTCTCCTCGTTACCGAGACGAATGTTTGGCAGAGACACTCATACTCCCAAACCCAAAAAACCTTTTGAACGAAGACCCTTGAGGACTACCTCCATAGACCAAATGTTAAACCCTACCGATACTCCTGAACTAGGGACCCAAGAGCCCTAGAACGAATGTTATTTCTGGTGGTTAAACCCAGAAACCACCGTTACACCCGAAGACATCGCCGCACTATATCAATACGGGTACTGCGAAAACTTTACCTACAATACCGCCTTGAAGAAATCAAACCCCATTTGTTATACCGAATACACAGAGACGAACCAACACTCAAGTCAGTGTTTTGAGATACCAGCAGTTTGGGGAGGAAACAAAAGACAAGTTTTCCAGTCAGAAGTCAAAAAGAAGATGGCTTCTGAGCCCAAAGCTCCTGAGGTGATGGAGTGGCAACACTCAGAAGAAGGAGGTGGACAAGACCAATTGTCCCATGACACAGCACCCAGTGTAGAGACCGACAGTACAGGATTAGCCCGGTCACACTCTGCTGGTCCCACACCCTGATCCCCAAGCCTCTCTATAGGCTTCTTAGTCAAGCAAGGAAGCAGGCGGCCGAGAGGCCCAAAAGGTCCAGCCCCTACCGGTGATCCGGTCATGACAGGTCGGATCCAACGCTTGGACAGAATTCAAGGACGATTCGATCCAAGCCTCAAAGAAAGCGGAGATGCACGAAATGTGTCTTTCAACTCCCTACCAACTGAGGTGCTGCTCATGGCCAAGGAACTGCTAAAAGTGAAATCACAGTGAAGATCCGGTGCTCAGATTGTCCGTCAGCAACTCGACCGAATTGACGATCAAGTACAGTAACGGGGGCACTCTGTAGGAAGCCGGATCCTAAGATTGCAACCGCACCGAAGACTCAAAGTAGAAGTATGGATCAAAATAAAGATAAAGATAATTCAAAGTAGAATCAAGCGGTAAAACTTAATATTGTTAAGCCTGAAAGCTTCACTCAATAAGTTCTCTCGAGGATCGTTGGTTATCAGAATAGGGTGTCTCTCGCTTTAGTTAAGTAGAATAATATAAAGCAAAAGGACACCTATCAACCATTCTGACCTTTCGCGAGCACCCTGCTCAGCTCAGGGCTGTCCAACTCACCCGCCTAGAGTGAGCTAACACTGAGAGGCAGTCGGACCGCTCAGATATTAACTATCTCCACAAATGGGAAGTGCTTGCAGTAATGTCTCTCCAACTACCTTGGCATGAGCGAAAACTCTTTCCTATCGGTAGCATATCAGTGGCCGACCGACATGCCCACCGTAGAGATAATATCCATTGGGACTCACTGGCCCCGTGGTGGTTTCGTCTATACAAGCTACACAGTCCATTGGCAAATCTACTTGGCTATAATAAACTTCTAAACCTGACAGCATGCTCCCACGATAAGAAAGCTCCTGCTGCCTGACTGCATGGGCGCTACCCAGAGTCAACCATGCGGTAACCTCTTAAATCGTGACAAGACTCACACCTCTAGAGTCCACTAATAACCCATGGTAATGCTACAGTTCGGGCGGTAGCCTGGGACTGGCTTTGGGGTGGTTGTCCTGGAAGCCTTGCAGGTTCCCCGGTCAGCCCCAAGCCCTCTACTGTTAATGTTACGGGGTAGCTAACACGGTAGGATTCCGGGCTAACTAGGCCAAGGATATTCGAGACAACGGAATATACGTCAGGAAGGCTCAAGAAGAATTATTCGACAAAGTAATAGAAGAATATCGTAATAACTTATAATATTGTTAAGGTCTCTTCTCCGTTGCTTGATGATGTTCTCAACCATTGGAGAGAGCCCTACTATTTATACTAATGTTCACGCTACTTTGACTTCTCTAGTAAATAAGTATCTTTCTAAGAGTTCAGTTCGTCAGAACAAAGTGCGAACACTGTTTGAGCCTGAATCTTGCCCAGCTTGACTCTGAGAATCTCCCGACTGCTATTTCTTCTGAGCGTGTCCCCACTCCACCAGTAGTCAGTCTTCAATCTCTCCGTCCTGATAGACTATAATGGAATAAGCAGTCTACATGCCTACATACCAATAGTATCATTAATAGGGAGTGATCAAGTCCGATATGCATTTATCAATGAATAATGCGTATGCATTAGTAAGAGTAGAGAACTGCTTCTCTAATCATCGTTCCAATCAGTTAGCCATATTTTGAAACGTGAACTCTTTGTGGTTCCTGAGTAGTCTCCCAGATGCCTCCTGGAAGTCCCTACTCAACCAGCTTGGGTTCGGATATATGCTCTCCCCTATGGTGGCATATACCTCGCGCATAATTATGCAAGCTATTCCCGCTAGGGTAATAGTTAACCATACAACTACCCGGAGGTCAAAGTATGCCCGTAGGTGGTTCCCAGGTGTTATCCAGGGGGCGCCTCAGGAGGCGGTCATTCTTTTTTTTTTCATTTTCATTTTTTTTAATCATGCGTTATTTGTTTCTAGGTACAAAAAGCCTTATGCAGTGCGAGCTATGAAGGGAAAAAACCTATAAATGCAATCCCACCGCCCGCTTCACCTCTTCATGGGAAAAATCAAACACCCGGAGTCCATAGGAAAAGTCCCCCCACCTAGCACCTAAGATAATATACCCCAGACACGTAAGGAAACAATACATAGAAACGTACAGGTAGAGAGAGCCAAACCCTTCAGCAGGCTCCCCAAAACAAAAGAAACCGCCTGTTCAAAGACCAGAAACGCTGGCCTGAGGGGGGTAGATAGGTGATCGGCGACATAGGAAAACTCCAGTAGAGGGCCCACCGAAAACATGTTGTACGGTCAGGCAAGTCATTACATCGATCCAAGGTGTTGGACAATAGCCAAGGAGGCAGTGCTATACCACGACTAGGGGTAACCGAGGAGGGGCCAACCGATCTGAAGGGTAGATGGCGAGCGGAGCCACCGGGCAGAGGGGATGCCAGCCAACGACGATGAGCAGTAGGGTTCCAGCCGGGGATTAGCAGTTGTGTGCCAGCCGGTGATGAGCAGTAGGGTGCCAGCAGGGGAGAGGATGGTAGCAGTACGGTGCATGCGGACAGAACGAGGAGGAGGAGAGAGCAAGGATTGGGAACAAGCTAGCCGCAGCCGACAAACGGGCCATTGCATGGGCTTTTGGGACGACGACGAAACAGAGCGAGACCGTGATGTTACAAACCGAGGCTTTCCCAATCAGAGGTACAAGCCCAGCAAGTCGAGGCCTACTTCAACCGAGAGTCTGGCACCGTGACGCCAACAGTGAACGAAGCAAGAAGCTTTCCGACAGTGCAAAATGCTAAGCTTGGTGCAAAGCAAGTGAGGGGTAAGGGGGAGAACCGAACTTCATGAGCGGGCGTCAACGAAGAACGAGAATGAGAACCCCAAGGAGGCGAGGCCGTGAGGCCACAGGAGAGGAGGGGAGATGGCTTAACGTCAACCCATAGGCAGTAGCCATGGTGGGAGAAGGGAGGTTTGTGGTGGAAAGTGACGATAATTTCCCGTGGTGTTGAGATTTCAATCGCCGGAGGTGGAGGAGAGATGGTTCGTGCCCCCGGAGGCGGTCACCCTCACACCCCTTAGATATCCTGCGAACAGCTTCTGGTCGGTTGGACGCCCACAACTCATGTGGTGTTGTGGGAGCGTTCCTATGGATCTCACTTTACTAGGAAGCACACAACTACACAGCCGTAAACTGCTGTCGCGCCGTACCAACGATGGGGCCGCGGGGGGTGTTAGGAATATCCCCTCAAGGTTACAGGAGGTTCGGACCACTCCTGCTCTGTCAGTAGCCCGTTTTGTGCCCTACGAAGCGGCCCTATGAACATCTAAGAGCCTCACTATAGTGGGATAACTTCCCCCTAAGTGCGCAGATGACTTTGTCCGTGAAGGTAGGGTAACTGGGGTACCTCAGTAGGGTAACTGGGTCCCTAAGGTAGGGTAATTATGTTTCCAAGGTAGGGTAACTTCACCCTGTTATGCCTTTATTCCCTTCGGGAGTCCGTGCAACCACATATAATGTTACCCTGGAGACCCGTGCAACGTTTACTATGTTGCCTTAACTTTGCGCGAACATGTCCTCCAAAGGTTACCCTGCCTAGCATGGTAACTTTGGCCTACCTAGGTTACCCTGACTAACCCGATGTCACCAAGTCACTTTGTAGACACTTGTACCAACTCATGTCTACTGTTAGTATACTAAGTATACTGGTCTATCCTCAATCTGGTTACCTCTTGGTATACCATATGGGCTTGAGTTCAGTACAGTGTAGCTACCTATCTATAGGGTCGTTACACCACTCCCCTCTTCTCTAGATCTGTCAGCAGATCTTAGTGTCGTCTTTTCTTTCCACGCATAGGTGCATCAATAACCTTATGGTTTTTAGGTTTTGATGGGTACCTGTCATGGAAGTTTACTAAGGCCTGCATAGCAGTACCTTCTAACATTTCGAATGGTTCCCAGTAATTTTCCTCTGGTCCATACACTTCCCCAGGAACTAAATATTGCACAAAGCGGTGAGGAAACCTTGACGTAGGATTTCCATACCACCGACTGTCTACCACCTCCGCGACAACATAACTGCGCTCAGTATCTACAATGTCTGGTGCCGGTATCGCCAAATGAGGTCTTCCTATATGATCCTCACGGTAAGGCTCCAACAACCAGACATTAAACACCGGATGGATTGTCCATCGGGCAGGCAATTCTAACTCATAGGCTCTGGATCCAATTTTCCGCTTGACCACAAATGGTCCAAACATTTTATGGTCCAGCTTTTCCATAGGCCTCTTTGTGCGAATGTTTTTTCTGTTCAACATTACGCAGTCTGCTTTCTTTGCCCTGCCCTGGCTGACATCCTCTAGTGTGACATATTCAGGAGAAGGCTGTCTTTTTTGCTCATGCCATTTCCTTTGTCTTTCTTGTGCCCGTTGTAATGTCTCTCGGATTTCTTGCAATCTCCCTTCCCAATCCTTCACTACGATCTCACTGTCTGGGTGTATTCCTTGATTATCTGACACCATCCCCGACCATTGTGTCTGAGGAGCGAATCCGTAATTAATTTCAAAAGGACTAGCCTTAGCGGATTCTGATAGCGAAATGTTCTAGGGGTGCTGCACAAAAGGGAGTAGCGACACCCAATCATCCTGCTGATACAAACAGTAACTGCGTAAGTATTGTTCTAGTGTCTGGTTGATCCGTTCAGTTTGCCCATCGGTTTCGGGATGGCACGCGGTGGATACATTCAACTTGACTTGCAAGAGTTGCATTAGGCTCATCCAGAACTTGGATGTAAACCGGGTATCCCTGTTAGAGATTATTGTTTCTGGGAGCCCATGAAGGCGCCAGATTTCCTTCAGAAAGATTAGAGCCAGTTCCTTGATGTGCTCTTCTGTCTTGAGTGGGATAAAATGTGCCATCTTTGAGAACCTGTCCACGATGACCCATATTTTCGTATACCCTTCTGATTTGGGTAGCCCCACAATGAAGTCCATGGATATGGAGGTCCATGGTCTCATAGGAACATCTAGAGGCTCCAATAGCCCATACTTCTTGTGCCGGATGCCCTTGTTATGTTGACATATTTCGCATGAGCGAACCTATTCTGTGATCTGTTCATCCATCTTTGGCCAGTAGAAGTTTGCCCTAACCCTACCAATTGTCTTGTAGGTTCCGAAGTGTCCAGCCATGGGTGAATCTTGTTCAGCATCCATGATTATTCGCTTCAAGGCCTTGTCCTTGGGGATTTACCACCTGTTTTTATAACAGAGTAAATCCTTTATGATACTTAGACTTGTATCAACATTCTTCACGCCCTTGAGTACCGACTTGAACGTATCCCAGTAGCTTGGGTCTTGGTTAGCTGCTTTGAGTAAAGCTGTCCTAAACGCGGATTGCAGCCGAAACCCTTGGCAGGACTGCAACACTTGTGGTCGCAAGATGTCCCGCTCCTGACCAACATACTGATGCGGACTGAAAAAAGTGTAAGGATCAGAATTACTCCCCCCTTCAGGGCGGTAGTCCCTACACCTAGACAATGCATCGGCCTTTTCATTTAGCCTTCTCTCACGGTAAACAACCTTGAAATGAAACTATTGTAGGAATTCAGCCCAGCGGTGCTGTCTTCTGTTGAGAATCTTGGTAGTATTAAAGCACTCCAAATTCTTATGATCAGTATAAACAGTTATCTTTTCTTCAACGGATCTCAACATGTATTCCCATTCGCAAAATGCAGCGACTATAGTTGTCATTTCCTTATCGTGAACATCATAGTTTACTTCAGTGGGGGCGAACTTTCGGCTATGAAAGGCTACTAGGTGCCATCGCTCATCTTCACATAGCTGCGATAGAACAGCTCCCAGGGCAAAGTTACTAGCATCGGTTTCCAACTTCGTTGGGTGAGTTTCATCAAAGTGAGTCAATAATGAACCTGTTGTGAAAGCTCTCTTGAGCTCATCAAATGCCGCTTGACAAGCATTGGTCCAATTCCACTTGATGCCCTTCTTTGTTAGGTCGGTTAAAGATTTTGCTATCTTACTAAATCCCTTAATAAACCGAGGGTAAAAATTGGCAAAGCCCATAAAGCTTTGCACATCAACGACCTTTTGTGGCGGTAACCACGCCGTAAGCTCCTCAACCTTCTTGGTTGTCATTGATATTCCATGGTCAGAGATCGTGTATCCAAGGAATTCTACTTCTCTCGCATGGAAGGTTGACTTTTGTATGCTGACACATAGGCCTGTCTTCCGCAGCCTGTCCATTACTTTCCTTACCATAGTAACATGTTCTTCTATGGTCTCAGAATAGATTAGGATGTCATCCATATAGGCGATAACCCCTACATCTAACAGGTCACGGAAAACATCCTTGATTATTTCTTGGAAAGTTGATGGCGCGTTACAAAGTTCAAAAGGTATGACAGTATATTCGTATAAGCCATACCGACTTTTAAAAGCCGTCTTGTATTATTCTCCTTCCGCCATGCGGATGAGGTAATAGCCATTCTTCAGGTCCAGTTTGGTGAACACTGTGGCTTTCCCGAGCCTACTACGTAGCTCGTTCATCAAGGGTAATGGATACTTATTCTTAATAGTAATCTTATTTAACCCTCAATAATCAACACATAACCGAAGTGTTCCATCAGGCTTCGGTACGAACAGGATGGGAGCACCTATCGGGGAGGATGACCTCCGGATCTTGCTGGACTGTTTCATCTCATTGATATACTCCTTTAATACCGGTAGCTCCTGAACGGTGAGCGGGTATATGTGGTTTTTGGGCAAGTCAGAGCCCGAGAGCAAGTCAATGAGGTGGTCATACTTGGTATGCTTCAGCAAGACGTTGATATTTTCTTCGCTGAATATATCAGCGTAATCCTCGTATTCTGGCAGCAGCTTAAGACTTATGTCTTCTCCATCTTCACCAGTCCAAAGGCGTATTCCACATACAAACATGTTGTTGGGATCCTCGGCTAAGGGTTCCTCGCAGGTAATAAACTCTATGGGACTCTTGCTTTGGAGACAATGGGTGTTACAATAGTCTGAGAGCCACTTCAGACCTCCCCTTTCCCGGTTGATATCTGGGTTGTGGTCCTTCAACCACGCCATCGGCAGATAACCGTCCAGGTGCTCTGAAGGCATATCGGCAAGCTCAAATCTCATCTTATTGGTATGGTCTCCTATTGACATATCAACTGTCTTCGTATAGTGGAGACTTGAACCAGGGATGTGATTCCCGCTTGCATCAGAAATGGGTGTCGGAGTCTCTCAACGTATACATGGTCGCTGGGCATTGCAAATCCAAGCGCTACTTAATACGACACCCGTAGCGCCACTATCCAACAATAATAGAGCCTCTTCACTCAGTTTCTTCCCCTTGTGGCTCCACTCGAGCCTTACATTCACATGTATAGATCTAGTGTGTGGCGGAGGGCCTGCAAGCCTCAACCGCTTAGCGGGTCTCTCGTCTCTAAACATTGTTGGTTAGTATCAGGTATGTGGTGGTGTTTTCTAGGGATTACTGCTCAATATCTCTTGCCTTCCGAAACAAGAGCGGCCATAGCGGGTCGTGAGTTGTTATCAAATGGGTACAATTACGGTGTTTCAAATAGCTTGGGGGTTTACTATCACGCCAGCATGATTTCGGGTCCTTAACCCTCCTCAGGTAAACTTGCAGAATAACTTCAATTGCTATGCCAAGTCCAGCTTGACGGAATCAAAACGATAACCCTTATAACTCGAAACCTAAACCCAACACCATTTCCTTCCTTATGAAAATAAAGCAAACTTTCGCAAAATTAGATAAGAAATGAAATTAACATAAACACGAAAGAAAGAGCAGTAATTATCTCCAAAACCTCCGAAACAAAACCAATCCACACCGTCATTCTTGTAGTCCATGTTGGTTTCAGCTTGTAGGTTCATTGGGGGAGGAACATCTGGTCCACATCTTCCATCTCCGTTCTTCGTGCCATCTGGGCTTGGACCCGGAGTCAGTGGTTTTCTAAAACCAGAAGGTAGAGGCGGAACTTACCTAGTTCGCCGCATCGGTATCCACTTCTAGTATTTGCGGAGCCGATCGGCGAATCTCTGCCTCTACTCTTTTCACAGGAGGTGGAGGAGCCTCAATGCGTCTTGCTTTCGGGATTGAAGCACGGTCCTGGTATCCTGCCTCATTAACGGTCTCCTTACGATTAAGCTTGGCCGAGGCGACAACGGAAGTGGCAGCAGGACATTTGCGCCCAATGTGATTCGGATCTCCACTGCGAGAGCATTGGTTCAACCGTTTGCGACGATCGATCAGAGTTTGCGCTATATCTTTGTGCGCTTTTGCATGCTCTGATTCTGGCGGTCGGAAAGACCGCAGCGCTGGGTTGGTAGGTTTGGGATTGCGAGGGCCCAAACCCTTTCTCTTGTTTCTCTATTTCTTAGTGAAGGTATGCCTATCGTCGCTTCTGTCACGATGAGAGGAGACTTTTGCTCTGACAACAGTACGGTTGAAAGAAGCAACATCTTCTAGCTGGTGACTTGTGTTTCGCTGAAGGTTTAGGTAGTCAACATAGTCTTCGGGGTGTAGAGTCTTCATAGCCCACCCATTACGGAGATCAGTTGTCATCCGCACGCGAGCCTTATCCTTCACATAGTCCCCACAATATTTCAACTCAGGTGCCAGCCGGATTAGTTCATCTACGAACAGTTCAATCTTTCCTGCCTGCATAGATAAACCATTCCATTCGCGAAGAGCACGATCTCGGTCCGAGTGCCCGCGAAAACTGGATACCAAATGCTTGCGAAGGCCTTCCCATCTTCGAAGAACATTATTTGGGTCAAACGGCCTCTTGTCACGAATGGCTGCATCCTCATTGATATAGACATGGATGCTATGGTACCATTTTTTGCCCGGCACGAAGGAGGGGAATGACAAGGCTAATTTTATCCATATCATCCACGAGGGATTCTCTGAAATAGTTTAGCTTGATCTTGACATCTTGTATGAAACGTTGGGTGTCTTTAGGGCCACCATCGAAAGGGTCTACGCCAAGTCGCTAGGGCTTCTTGGGCTTGTGAGCAGATCCCTTGCTATTCCGTTGCCTCTTGCGAAGCTTCAGAAGTTGTCTTAATTGTTTATCATACTTCGCCTTCCTTGCCTCATCCCAGTGGTCCTCACGACTACCAAGGATTTTGCGTGGATCGAAAGGGGGGGAGTGGGTGTTGTCACTATCGGAAGAGGGGTCGGAATCACCTGGGTCTCCTCCACCAGCAACATTACCACCTGTTGGCAGAATTCTACTCCTGTCTTCTCTGTTACCTTCTGTATTTCTACCTCGGGTAGACCTAGGTCTATCATACCCACTAAACCTCGAACCTTCCTTACTATCTTCATCCATTCTATCGGAACGGGGTATTGACATAGTGGAAGATATAGGAGGTCGGTTCGTGGTATTCTGTGAGTGTGGCAATTTCTTATTGAAATCCCAACAATCGTCCAACGTTATATGCATTGATGCATCACAATAGGGGCCATGGATCTTTTTCAACTTCGAAGGTCGTGACTCAGGACTTGGGGGAAGTACAATAGGTTCACCCTCGCTTCATAGACAAGGTACCCGATCAGTCCAAGTGAGTTCACTTCCTTCTCACTCGATCCTACAACCAGCAGAACAAGAAGCCGTAGCCAACTACGCTGCTGGCCCCGGAAATCCGCCCCATCCCGCATTACCCGCGGGTTTTGCCGGAGCTGCAGGCACTGTTGCTGGAGGAAAGACCCTTGGGTTGTAAGGTGTCGCTGGCAAAGGAGTTGACGCAGCGACATCATAGGGACGTTCGTCTTCTACTACAATCAGAGGGGTTCTTGGTTCGACTACCGGGAGGGCAGCCACCAGGGGATTGGTAGTAGGGGTTGCTGGTTAAGGTAAAACACGACCAGAACCAGCGCCGGTCCTCCGTTTTTTGCTAACTTTTCGTCTCACTCGCCCTTTGCCCAGACCACTAACAGCTGCTGGGGTTTGGCCTCTCGAACTGAGGGCTTCAGCGATCGCGGTTTCAAACCAGGACAGCCATGATGCTGTGAGTGCCAGCTGCTGTTGCAGCTCCCTAAACTGCTGCTGTTGGGCATCTAGCTGCATTTGCTGTCGCATGTTTTGCGATGCAAGCTCGGTTAGAAAGGACTCATATCTTTCCTCAACCATATACTTTGCCAGTTCACCAGCATAGTGAACAGGGGGTCCTTGCACCAAAGGCAGTGGGGGAGCAGCTCTCATTACTACATCATTTTCGAGGTCAATGTCATAGTTGTTGTATCAGCCTTGTTCGAGGGCTGCTACTCTTCCCTTAAGGATCTGCACCGACATGGCTTGCTAACGGAACGCCTTCTGCTGATCCCGCATCCATTCATTCTCACTTTTGACCATTTCCGCTTAGAACATTAACTGTTTCTCTTCGACGAAATTCTCAAGCTGGCCTTGGGCCTCTTGGAATAGCTTGCCCACTTCCTTCAGAACATAGGGCTCGAATATATCGCAGACGAAGGACTGAAACGTGACATTGTTCCTGTTCTGTTCCGGCACTCTCTGCCTGACAGTGTTATCTCGGGTCAGGGTAGCTAAGAGACCACACGGGTCCATGATAACGATCTCCACTAGCTCCGCTTCAATAGGAGTGGGCTCGTATTCCAACAAACCTGCAACCCGTGTACATCCCAATCTCATCAAAGCTACACGAGCATTGAACATGGAGAGGTCTTAGAACACTTGTGCGGAGGTTTGATTGGAACCGGAACAGCGCATAACCACTGAGGTAGACATTGTTCTTTCCACCCGATGCTTCTTGTACCAGACAAGCGACTCGTATTCAATCAATGTCAACAGTAGGCGTCTGCAATCAACAATTCTCAGACAAGAGTTAAGCGAGTGCACTTAACGATATACTGTAACAGGGGCACACTGTAGGAAGATGGATCCTAAGGTTGCGACCGCACCAAAGACTCAAAGTAGAAGTAAGAATAAATATAATCAGAAAGATAATTCAAAGTAGAATGAAGCGGTAAAACTTAATATCATTAAGCTTGCAAGCTTCACTCAATTAGTTCTCTTGAGGATCATTGGTTATCAGAATAGGGTGCCTCTCGCTTTAGTTAAGTAGAATAATGTAAAGCCAGAGGACACCGGTCAATCATTCTGACCTTTAGCGAGCACCCTGCTCAGCTCAGGGCTGTCCAACTCACCTACCTAGAGTGATCTAACACTCGGAGGCAGTCAGACCGCTTGGATATTAACTATCTCCACAAATAGGAAGCGTTCCCGGTGATGTCTCTCCAACTACATCTGCATGAGCTAAAACTCTTTCCTATTGGTAGTCTGTCAGTGGCCACCCAACATACCCACGGTAGAGATAATATCCATTGGGACTCACTGGCCCAGCAGTGGTTTCGTCTTTGCAAGCAACGCAGTCCATCGGCAAATCTACTTGACTATACTAAGCTTCCAAACCGGACTGAATGCTCCCACGCTAAGAAATCTCCTGCTGCTTGACTCCATGGGTGCTACCCACAGCCAACCATGCAAGACCCTCTTAAATCGTGACAAGACTCACACCTCTAGAGTCCACTAATAATCCATGGTAATGCTACAGTTCACGGAGTAGCCCGGGACTGGCTTTGGGGTGGTTGTCCTGGAGGCCTTTCACTTTTCCCGGTCAGCCCCAAGACCTCTACTATTAACCATACAACTACCCGGAGGTCAAAGTATGCCCGTAGGTGGTTCCCAGGTATTATCCAGGTGGCGCCCCAGGAGGCAGTCACCCTCACACCCCTTATATATCCTGCGAACATCTTCTGGTCGGTTGGACGGCCACAACTCATACGGTGTTGTCGGAGCATTCCTATGGATCTCACTTTACTAGGAAGCGCATAACTACTCAGCCGTACAGTGCTGTCGCGCCGTACCAACACTGGGGCCGCAGGGGGGTGTTAGGAATATCCCCTGAATGTTACAGGAGGTTCGGACCACTCCTGCTCCGTCAGTAGCCCGTTTTGTGCCCTACGAAGCGGCCCTATGAACATCTAAGAGCCCCACTATAGTGGGATAACTTCCCCCTAAGTCCGCACATCACTTTGTCTGTGAAGGTAGGCTAACTGGGGTACCTCAGTAGGGTAACTGGGTTCCTAAGGTAGGGTAATCATCTTTCCAAGGTAGTGTAACTTTACCCTGTTATGCCTTTATTCCCTTCGGGAGTCAGCGCAACCACATATAATGTTACCCTGGAGACCCATGCAACGTTTACTATGTTTCCTTAACTTTGCACGAACATGTTCTCCGAAGGTTACCCTGGCTAACCCGATGTCACCAAGTCACTTTGTAGACACTTGTACCAACTCATGTCTACTGTTAGTATACTAAGTATACTGGTCTATCCTCAATCTGGTTACCTCTTGGTATACAATATGGGCTTGAGTTTAGTCCACTGTAACTACCTATCTCTAGGGTCGTTACAGATTCCTATGTGTAGAAATGATCACATTACCAGGTCTTTGTTTTTCCAGTTGAACAATGCCCATAAGTCTGCAATACATGCGATTGTTACTACCGGCCAGTCTCATAGATTCCATTCCGCTAACGTATTTGACCTAGTAATAGTACACTTACTAGACCTGGGACACTTGACAATTACAGTGTCCCATATACTGAAATAGGAATACCTCAACCAAAGATACATCTATTAATCTGTAAATCTATCTATAGATAGCTAATATATCTTTAAACATGCTCTAGCAATATTACTCTTCTATTGGTAAAAGTGATTAAGCAATAGAACAAAGGGTAGAGAATTAACCAATTAGCTATATAGTAAGTAATGTATTTTATATAAAAAATATAAAAAAGAATGGTCAAATTATTCTAACAGCTGGAGAAGGTAGAGGCACATCTTCTCCTGAGCCTGGACGTTGTAGAAAGTTGATTGAATATCTACAACGTTCAAGTCCTTGATTTAAATCAGTATAACATGTGAAATACAAAAAAGTATAATATTTCTACTCTGTATATAATGTAATCCATATTTTAAGTATTCTACTAGTTTAAGAATAAAATTATACTTCTGTTTCTGTAATTCTAGTGACATTTAAATAATTGAAACTGCTAACTACATATTGAATATCGTGTGTAAAATACAAATAATATACTGGAAGTCATCTGACATGTAATTTATATTTTACAATAATAGGAAATATGAGAAGATATACATTCCGGGTAGTCTTTAGTAAATAGCAAAAGTTTGTGATTTGCTATTAATTGTATCAAAGATAAAATAGTCAATATATTGTAAATTAGGACGGTTTCTACAGGAGTTAGCCTATATGTTCTTTAAAGCCTATATGAATAATATTCATTATAGACTGTTATTACATGCTAATCAGGTAATGATGAAATATTTTTCAGCTATTTTAATTCAGTATTGGTGGAGGTCTTAATAGTTTTATAATAAAAAGTGAAAGATATTGTGATTTTCAAAGATGGAACTGAGTGAGATCAACGACTTGGACTTTGTAGATATTCAATCCAGTTTCTACAACATCCAGGCTTAGGAAAAGATGTGCCTCTACCTTTTCCAGTAGTTAGAATAATTTACCATTGTTTATCAATTTTATATCAAATACATTACTCAGTAACGTAAATTACAGTGATACTGCTCACTACCGGGATCCCAATCACCCATGGCAACCAGTGAAAAATCAAACCTCAATTGGGTTATCTCTATTAATAATAGAGATACAATAGTGAAAGCCCAGCTACAGGTACTTCGATACATGGAGAATGGGAATATGTATTCTGAATTTCATTTAGAGGAATTGTTGCTCTGGTATCGTGGCTTTAAAATCACGAATGCCAGAGAGAACTAGAGTTCGTTATGGGGCGGATGGGCTACAGAAAACGCGGGCAACTGGCCCTTTTCCCCGTCCAGTCCAACTCAAAGGCCTGTGGTGGGGTGTCTGTTTTGGCATTGACAGCCCCTTTCGCAGCTCAAGCCCTGCCCCACCTATACCCTAGACGGGTCCCAGTTAAAAATAGGTGGTAACAAAAGAGGCCCAGTCTAGGGAATGAGTGCGGGTGGTGTTAGGTCGTAGCTTTAGCATGAGGGATTCTGACAGCTAGAACCTTAATTATTATTATATGGGAAGACTCGTTAAGAAGAGATGAGTAATAAAGGCTAGATATAATGGATTACTTCGTATAGGTCATCAAAGTATTGCTAACGATATGGTAGAAAACTTATTATATTGATAAGATCTCTGCTCCATACGTGTTGCATCTAATAGTAGTGAACATGCTTCGATATCTATATTCTGCGTCTGAGACATTGCGGTATCTAGCCATCTCTATACAAACTAAGTATCTTGCTAACGATTCTGTAAACTCCACATGGGTGCGAACTCCCATAGACCCTGAAAACTCGCGACCATAGCTGTTCACTCCCATAGTCAACCTATTAGTCTGCACAGCTCTTCTTTGTGATCATGTGGAGACCACGTGAGGTGTCAGCCCATCCGTTTCTCCATTGACTGTAGTGGTTACGAATTATCTTGCTCCTGTGCTTCACTGGAGTAGTCTAACTCGCCAGACAGAAGATGGCCAGTCGTCTTGTGTTGGTTCTGTAGAGAATTTGGCAAGCGACTGCATGGTGTATTTTTGTCTTCCGGGATTACATGACTTGTCCTTGGGATCGCAGCTATGGGCGTTGTCCCATGGACTCCATCTTTTACCAACACGTCCTTTGTGAATTCACCCAATCCACTTACCAGGAATAGTTACCTCCTTTATACTCTACCAGTCTTGGTACGTAAGAGGGGCCTACCCGGGTTGGGAAAGGTCCAGTTACCTGTGACCCACTCATCCAACTGTCTATCTTCGAGTGTCTGTAACCTTATGCGTCTCCATCGGATACACCTGCTTCCACTTGCATAAGGTGCCCGAAGGTCTCCCCTCATATATCGCGTGAGAAGCATCTGGGCGGACGGACCGCCGGGATGTATACTGTGTTATAAGATGTACTCTAATGGTAGTAATCTTTGATGTTGGGACACAACTACCCAGCTGGCGGGTGATCAAGGAGCGTCCTAACGCCGGGACTTGATGGCAATGTCATCTTTTTTCAACGAAGTTCGTAGGCGTTAAGGTAGGGTAACTTTGCCGTCTTAATCCATATGGAGAGTCCGTGCACCAAACAGAAGCTCCTCTCTTCGAAGTGTCCGTCCACAATACTCTATGGCTATTATACAATCTAATTCCATTTTCAAGCTCCATAGAGTAGGGGTAAAAACCACCCGCGTTTAATTGTTTACCAAAGGAAAACCTTTCTATGTTACTCAACCTCTGCCGGGCCTGGCATTGCTGGATTCTCTCTATGGAACCTTTCCGCCTCTTCCTGCCCGTTCTGGATACCTTCCCGGAGTTCCCAAGTGTTTTCATCCTCTGGAGTGCCATTCCACTGCAAAAAAGTACGAAGCTCTTTAATCAGTTTATATCTTCCTTGAATCATTCATGTGTAAGAAATGATCTTGCTTTTGACGATCATTTCTATTTCCCACTCCATGTATGGGCAAAAAAACATATGCGCCTGGTGCGCACTCACTGCGTCCCATGCGTCCGGTGTGTCCCGAGTTTAGTTCAAGCGTCCGTACGCTTTCTGTGCATCCATAGTCTGTCCCCAACGCTGTTAGGCGCACAAACTGCCCGTAAGGATTTACAGGGCAAAGTTACCCTACCTTAACCCACACCAACTTCGAAGAAAAAAGATAACACCCCCCTCCAGCCCCGGCGTTGGGACGGCGCGTCATCACTGGCCGCCGGAGTAGTTGCTTCCCAATACCAAAGACCACTATCAACAGAACACATCCTATAACACCGTATACGTCGCGGCCGTCCGTCCGACCGGATCCTGTCCGCAGGATATATCAGGGGAGACCTCCGGGCACCTTATGCAGGTGGAGGCAGGTGAATCGGACGACGGCGCATAAGGTTACAGACACTCGAAAACAAACAGTCAGAACAGTGGGTCGAAGGTGACGGGACGTTTCGCACGAAAGTTAGTCCCCTCGTACCTACTAAGTCGTGTAGAGTATGAAGGAGGTAACCATACCCAGTAAGTGGATCGGGTGCATCCACAGAGGACAAGTTGGTAAAAGATGGAGTCCGAGGGAAAAAGCCTATAGGTAAGATCCCAAGGACAAGTCGTATAATGCCGGAAGACCAGAATACAACATGCAGTTGCAGGTTGAATTTTGGACGGAACCAACTAAAGAAGATTGGCAATCTTCTGTCCAGAGAGTTACACTACCTTCGGTAAGCACGAGGGCAAGATAATTGGTAACCATCGTTGTCAAGGGATGACCGGATGAGCTGACACCTGACGAGGTTTCCACACCATCAGGAATAATGAAAGCTCAGACCGATAAGTTGGCCATGGGAGCAAAAGGTGTGGTAGAGAGTTTTCAGGGTCTACGAGTGTTCGCACTCAGGTGACGTTCGCAGAGTTGCGGGCAAGGTACTTAGTTAGCATAGAGTTAGCATGTATACCGCGATTGCTCAGACGCGGAATATAAATATCGAAGCATCTTGGCTGCTACTAGAAACAACAAGCACGGAGAAGAGATCTTATCAATATCATAAGTTTTTATCTTATCATTACCAATCCTTCGACGATCTACCCCGAAGTATACCATTATATCTAGCCTACATTGCTCGCCTCAGCTTAGCGAGTTCTCCGATATAAATCGATTCACATTCTAGCTGTCGGAATACCTCACGCGGAAGCTACCACCTAATAGTATATTCATACTTCTCATCGTTACCGAGACGAATGTTTGGCAGGGAAACTCATACTCTCAAACCCAGAAAACCTTTTGAACCAAGACCATTGAGGACCATCTCAATAGATGAAGTCCTCACTCCTACACCCGAATTAGGGACTCAAGAGCCCTACGACGAATCTTATTTCTGGTGGATAAACCCAGAAAACACTGTTACCCTCGCAGATATCACCGCACTATACCAATACCAGTACGGTGAAAACTTTGTCTACCACACACCCTAGGAGAAATCAAACTCCACTTGGTGCACACCATACCCAAAAGACGATCAACACTCAAGTCAGTGTTTTGAGATACCGATAGTCTGGGCAGGAAACAAAAGATAAGTTTTCCTCATAGATACCACAGAGATGGCTTCTGACCCCAAAGTGCTTGAGGCCATGGAATGGCAAGAAGGAGAAGCACCAGACGCGGGAGATGAACTGTCCTCCGTCCAAGCCCCAAGTGTGGAAACCACCATCACCCACCTAGCCCAAACACACTTGGCAGACTGCACACATCGCTCTCCTGTTGGATTAGGCTTCCTGGACAAATATGGGAAGTGACGACGACCAGGAGGTCGGAGAACGCCTGAACCCACCGAATCCCTCATGGCCGTTCGGATCCGAAGATTAGATCAGATCCTCACCCGATTTGACCCAAAGCTCACTGTCAGTCAAGAGAGGTAGCATTTTGCATTCAGCTCCCTCCCGACCAATATCTTATTAATGGCCCAAGAACTGGTAACCGTAAAAAATCAGTGGAAGTCTCGGGTCCAGATAGTCGGTCGAGAACTCACCCGAATAGTCGAACAAGTTCAGCTTTTGGACTTGGAATCTCAGAAGGTCCAAGAAAGCTTCACCAACCAAGTCGCTGAACGACTTGGTGAAACAGATGACCAACAGACCAGACATGAGGCTGTCACCTCTCACCTTCACGAAGCAGTGCAAGGAACTGGCGAACAGTCCATGCATCGGGACATACTCCGCGACCAAGAGATTGTTCGAATAAACGAACAACATAAACACGAGCTGGAAAATGACAAGATGAGCATTAATCTCGTAAGAAATGAGCTGCAACGAGAACAGGAGTCTAGAGAAGCCTAAGATGGTGAGATCGCGGTGCTTAAGGCAATGGTGGAACAGTTGCTGAGACAGGTGAAGGGAAAAGGCAAGGTATCGGATCCGACACCAGAGGCTTCAGGAGTGGGAGGAGGAAGACCACCACCAGCACAGCGACACAGAGCGAGAGGAGCTCCGGGCGGAGGAGGGGGAGGAGACCCTGAAGATGAAGGGTAAGGATCTGGAAGGAAGCCAGATGAGAATAGAAGAGGAAGACGGGACGAGAGACCCACATTGCAGCCAGAAGGGGACGACTACAACGTCGAGAACGATGAACAGTTTAACCTGGTCTCTCGAGTCATGGCCAACGCCGTGGGACAACGAACGAGAGTCCCAGCGGAACCACCTGCCATGTTTAGGAACGAGAAACACCAAGATATCCGCATGTGGCTAATGACATGCAGGGATTATTTTGGTCGAAACAGTTAGCAGTGGAAGGACAAGGCTCAACGAATCCGATACGCCATAAGCCGAATAGACTGAAAAGAAGTCGCACCGTTTGCGTTAACCTACCGAGGACAAAGGACCGGAGAAATAGGTTATACGAGCCAAGAGGGATACGAGTTCTGGCACGTTTTGGCTGAACAAGCCCTCCGACGCTTCGGACCCACCCGGAAGCTGAAAAATCTCTACGAGAAATGGGATAGGTCAAATATCCCGGGGATGTCGCTAAATTCTTGATCGAAATGGAAAATCTCAATATTGATGCAAGAGTCACCGGGATAGCCTGGAGAAAAATGATTGAAGATAAACTTCCGGTATGTGAGGTGGTAGCTTCGGCGTGAGGTATTCCGACAGCTAGGACATTAATTGTGATTATATCGGAGAACTCGTTAAGAAGACACAAGTAATGAAGGCTAGATATAATGATTCACTTCGGCATAGATCGTCGAAGTATTGGTAACTATATAAAAGTGTAGATAACTTATTATATTGATAAGATCTCTTCTCCGTGCTTGTTGTGTCTTAATAGCAGTGAAGATGCTTCGATATTTATATTCCGCGTCTGAGCAATCGCGGTATTCATGCTAACTCTATACTAACTAAGTAGCTTGCCCGCAACTCTGCGAACTTCACCTGAGTGCGAACACTCGTAGACACTGAAAACTCTCTACCACACTTGTTTGCTCCCAAGGCCAACTTATCGGTCTGCGCTTTCATTATTTCTGATGGTGTGGGAACCACGTCAGGTGTTAGCTCATCCGCTTATCCGTTGACAACAATGCTTACGAATTATCTTGCCCCCGTGCTCACCGAGGGTAGTCTAACTCGCTGGACAGAAGATGGCCAATCTTCTTTGGTTGGTTCCGTCGAGAATTCAACCTGCAACTGCATGTTGTATTCTGGTCCTCCGGCATTACACGACGTGTCCTGGGGATCGTACCTATAGGCGTTGTCCCTCGGACTCCATCTTTGACCAACTTGTCCTCTGTGGATGCCCCCGATCCACTTACTGGGCATAGTTACCTCCTTCATACTCCTCACGACTTTGAGGGTACGAGGGGACTAACTTGCGTGCAAAACGTCCCGTTACCTTCGACCCACACTTCTGACTGTCTGTCTTCAAGCGGTGTAACCTTATGCGCCGTCTTCCGGTTCACCTCCTTGCACTTGCATAAGGTGTCCGAAGGTCTCGCCACATAGATCCTGCGAACAGAATCCGGTCGAACGGATGGCCGCGACGTATACTGTGTTATAATGTGGGTTCCATTGATAGTGGTCTTTGGTGTTGGGACGAAACTACGCAGGCGGCCAGTGACGAAGGGCCGTCCCAACGCCAGGGCTGGAGGGGGGTGTTATCTTTTTCCTTCGATGTTCGTGTGCGTCAAGGTAGGGTAACCTTACCTGCTAAATCCTTAAGGGGAATCTGTGCGCCTAACACGAGCTCCCTACTTCAAAGTGTTTGTCCCAAATACTCTATGTCTATTATACAATTTATCTTCCATCTCGAGCTCCACATAGTAGGGGTAAAAACCATCCGCGTTTACTTGTCCACCGATGGAAAACCTTTCTTATGTTACTCGACCTCTCTCGGGCCCAGCATCTCCGGGCTTTCCCTATGAAACCTTTCCACCTCTTCCTGCGCTTTCTGCGTACCTTCAGGTGGCTCCCAAGTATTCTTGTCCTCCGCGCTGCCTTTCCATTTTACAAAATACCGAACCTCTTTCATCGGTTTATTCCTTCCTCGAACCTTTCGCGTGTAGGAGATGATCTCACTCTTGACAATCCTTTCTACCTCGCACTCTAAATCCCCCACGAGCTCTTCGGGGTCTCGTGAGGGTTGTTCTCGATTTGGTCGGTTCGTGGCTCGATAGGGTTCCAATAGTGAAACATGAAACACAGGATGAATGTTCCACCGAGGCGATATTTCTAACTTGTATGCCCTGATTCCCTTCTTTTCTAACACTTTGAAAGGGCCATACAGTTTCGGGCTCAGCTTGTTCGATGGTCGATTGCTACGTATGTTTTTTGCATTCAACATTACCAATCCGCCGACCTCGATGCTGGGATGTTCCGTCGCTTTTCGGTGGTAATATTCTTTCATCGATTGCCGTGGATTTTGTAGGGTTTGTTTCGCCTGTCGGTGTATGTCCTGCATCCAGTGAACATACAATGTCGCCCGGGGGTTCTGAGCTTCTCTTTCTTTCATCCATTCCGTCTGTGGATGAAAGCCGTAGTTGGCGAACAAAGGGGTCATCTTGTGTGCGTTGGTAGCCGAGTTGTTATAGGCGTGTTCTGCTAACGGCAACAGTTGGTACGAGTCGTTGTGATCGTGATTGCCAAATGTTGGTAAGTAACCTTCCAGCACTTGGTTGGTCCTTTCCGTTTGTCCGTCAGTCTGAGGGTGGTAAGCCGTTGACATGCGCCTCTTAACTCCTAGCATCTTGGACAATAATTGCCAGAATTCGCCGGAAAGGTTCGCATCCATGGCCGATATGATTTCGGTCGGCAATCCGTGAAGTTTCCAGACTTCGTGAAGGAAGGTATCCGCAAATCCTTTTGCGGTCGCATTCCCGTGGAGGCCAATAAAGTGGGCCATCTTTCTGAACCGATCTACTACTACTATTATCTGGGTCTTCCCCTGCGATTCTGGTAGTTGGGTGGTGAAGTCGGTTGATATCGAGGACCAGGCAGCATAGGGTGCTTCTAAAGGTTGAAGTAACTCGTATTTAGCATGCCGTGGAGACTTACTGTGTTGACATTCATCGCAGGATCGTACATAATCTCTGATCCAATCTGCGAGTCCTTTTCAGTAAAAGTCCCTTGTTACTATCTCAATCGTTTTTTCTTGTCCAAAGTGCCCGGCTACTAATGCGTCGTGACAGCTTTGGGCTATCTCGTTTTGATGGGCTTCGTCCTCGGGGAAGTACAAACGATTTTTGTAGTATAGTAACCTGTCCTTTTCTATCCATTCGTCCGGGATCTTTTTTCCGCCTTCTCTTAACATAACCAGTTCACGGCCTCGGTTCTGCCACTTCTCGGCCTCCTTTCCAGCCATCCTAATCTTGTCTAGAAATGCATCGTTCATTGTTCGCGTCAGGGCTACATTGACGTGAGTGCTTGATAACATTTCTGTTTCTTTCATCAACCGAGGGTGATAGCCGATGTCAGCTGCGCTAAAGAGTTCGTTTTCGCTTCTGTCTGCGTGGAGGAAACATATTTTGACTTCTTCTTCTTTAGCCGTCATGGATCGCTTAGGGTTTAGATCGCTTGACCCAAACCCCATTATTCCTGGCTCGGTTACTCCTAGATTGTCGACTTCCATGGGGTCGGTATTGGCAATCTTCTCTATTATGAGCTGCGCTACCCGATCTCCTGCTTTATACAAGCAGTCGGCTTCGCCATGATTACGAAGTATGACTTTTATCTCTCCGGTGTAATCCGCGTCTATTACACCACCACCCACTGCTATTCCCATCTTGCTAGCCATACCACTTCTTGCGGCTAGCTGTCCGCAGGTACCTTCCGGCAATCCTATCGCAATACCAGTTTCCACCATTTTCTGTCCTTTTGCTGCTACCAGGCCATCTGTCAGGGCGTAGATATCATGACCGGCCGCAAACCTTGATCCTTTGGTCGGGATTATAGCCTTATCCGAAAGTTTCATTATCCTGAGGCTTGTAGGTTCGCGTCTTTCTGGGACGAGGGCTGTCTCGGCCTTGCGTTTTTGATGAATAACCGAAATCTGAAAATGTTCCGATTTGAGAATCGACAGTTCACTGTGATGAGCTCCCGCCTTAGGACGGTACTCCAGCCGTCTACTTAATGCGTCGGGTTTCCCCCCCCTACTTCCCGGTGGGTAGACTATTTTGAAGTTGTAATTCGTCAACTCCGGTGCCCATCGAATTTGTCGCTGGTTCCAGACCTTTTTGGTCAAAAAGGATTGTAAATTGGAGTGGTCCGTGTATACCGTCACGGGTTCTTCTTCCCCCCAGAGGTATCTTTTCCATTCTTTGAAGGACTCCATTATTGCGAGAAGTTCCTTGTCATGTATCTCGTAATTTCTTTCAGCGCTGTTCAGTTTTCGAGAATGAACAGCCACTGGGTGAAGACATCTCTCTTGGTATTGAGACAGCACGCATCCGAGCGCGAAGTCGCTAGCGTCTGTCTCCACCACCGTCTTTCTTCCGGGGTAAAAATGCGATAAAATTGGTGCCGTGGTAAACCTCTTGTTCAACTCCTCAAATGCCTAATCCTGCTCTCCTCCCCAGTGAAAATCCTGCGTGTTTCCTTTCAATATCTCGGTTATTGGTTTGCAAACTTTTGAGAAATCTGTGATGAATCATCGATAAAAATTTGCGAATCCAATGAAAATTTGGACTTCTTTAACCGATCTCACGTGTGCCCAATTTTGGACACTTTTCACTTTTCTATCACTCATGGTGACTCCGCTAGTCTTGACAATGTATCCTAAGAATTCGACCTCATCTTGGTGGAATACCAACTTTTTCAACGAGACTGCCAAGTCGTGCTGTTCAAGTCGATCAAGGACCTTTTGGACTAATTTGATATGGTCATCCATATTCTCAGACTATATTAGGATATCGTCTAGGTAGACGACTACTCCGTGGTCCAAAAATTCCCTTAGGATTTTGTTCATCATTGTCTGAAACGTTGAGGGAGCGTTAACAAGCGCCAAAGGTATGACCTTATATTCATACTGTCCATATCCTGTACGAAAGGCCATTTTGTGTTCGTCGCCCTTCCTCATTCGAATAAGATGATATCCATCTTTTAGGTCGAGCTTCGTAAACATGTTTGCTCTAGCAACGCGGTCTCGTAGTTCATCCATTAGCGGTAGGGGGTACATATTCAGAATTGTCAATTTCGTGAGGTTTCTATAGTCTACGCATAGTTGTAGACGTCCATCTGGTTTTGGCACGAAAAGGATTGGGGCTCCATAAGCGGATTCGCTGTCAGCAATTCTTCCCTCAGCCATTATTTTCTTGAGGTATTTATCCAGCTTGTTTAACTGGTGTGCCGATATTGGATAAATGGGACCCCATGGGGGTTCGGCCCCCTCCCCAAGGTTGATGGCGTGAGCCAAAGTCCTTCGAGGTGCCAACATTTTTGCTTTTTTCTCTTCAAAAAGCTCCTTATACTGCCAATACTTTTTTGGCCGCGTCTCCGACTGTCCTCCCCCTTCTTGCTCTCGTTCTATCCATCCAACATACTGTGCTTCCTCATCGTAAGCCACAGTTTCATCCCCTTCAAACATATCCGCCACCGCCTTATCTTCTATATGAGCGTGGCACCTTGTTTCTTCAAAGGCCCATTTACTTGGGTCTGTTATATTTTTGAGGGGGTGTTTGTTATGCCACCACCCAAAGGGTATGATTAAATCATATCTTCCTGCATTCGCGATTTCGCAGAATATCATACTTCGGTGACCGTTGGCACCGATTTCCAATAGAATAGGATGCATATAGAATTTTCCCCCAGTTGGCTTGGTCTCGCCATCGAATGTTGTAAGTTTTAATGGTGAATCCCTAGCTTCGGTCGGGATTTCAAGCCGTCGTGCGGTGTCTTAGTTCTTGAGAAAGAAATTTGAACCGGAATCTAGGAGTAGGCTTATCGGGTGTGTTCGGCCGTTTAATTCACTGAGTGCCTTCCCCTCAGGGCAGGCGTAATGCTTAGGTTGTTTAATGGGTGTAGAGGTTTCGCTCGATTCATGATGAAATCTTTTCATCGTCGCGCTTACAAGTTGTGTGGGGGTTTGTTACCGCGGATGCGCAGTTTCGGCTCTTAAAGCCTCCTCAGACAAACCTTTACAATAAGTGTCTAATATTTTGATATCGGGCAGCCCACTACTAGTGGTCTTTACCTCCTGCCGAGGAGTTCCCATATCACAGGAGTGGTGGTTCACTAGAGTACCTCTGGAGTTCGTGACTAGGATGCGCGGTCATTTATCGTCGACTTAGCCCTCATATGAGACTGTCCCCTGTGACGAGTCCACCATACGTTCGCCTTCGAGTTTGGTCTCACTCCCGAGACCCCCTCGCACACCATTTGTCGGGCATGAACCTTGTGCCCAATAGAGGCGCCCCCAGCTTCTATTTGCCCGACTGTTTTACCCGGAGAGAAAGTCAGGTTAGCTTGGATTTCGACCCTCCTTAGCGTGTCGTGCAACTCAAGGTCCGTTCCGACGAATGGTAATCCTCGTTTTCCCTTTCAGTCTTGTCGACCGCTTTCTTCACTTGTAATTTTTTATGGCTCCCGTGGTGAGCACGGACTACCCATTTTTGGATCTAAAATGGCAACCGCGATTCTTTCGTCTTTTAGCCTACCGGTGGGATCTCGTCACTAACTACGCCGCAGGTCTTTCGATTCGAGGCGGCAACCTCACAACGCGAACACCGTTGATGTCGGTACCTGGGTGACTTTTTTATAAAATGTCGTCATCTTCAAAGGCCCAAGCTGGAGGCCTTTGCACCGCTTGTTGTGCGCTTTCTCCCTGGCCATCAATGGGCACAGTGGCTACCTTGGGCCGTCGTTTTGGCGCGAATGCGGACTGTCGTTTGGGCTTTGATTGTCCTCGATATATAGCTGATACTTGTATCGGGTTTCGACAGTGTTTCCAGGTATGGTTTTTCATTCCGCATCGCGTGCATTGGTTGTCAGATTTCCGTTGATCGACAACCTTCTGATAGACGTCCTGGTGTGCTTCCGACCACCCCGTATGTCTAACCTCTCCCTTTGGAGCCACCAACCCTTCTTTCTTCACCCTTCTTTCCCCAGCCTTCTTCTTCTGGCCAGCCGCCTTTTCCGTAGCCGTCCATTGTTTCTTTACACGTTTTACGGCGACCGTCAGCTTTGAATCCTCGAACTTTCTTTTCTCGCCTCTTGTTGCGCCGGAGGGACCCCCTCCTTCAAGCTCTTTTCTTTCCTGGAAATCTTCTTCCGCTCGGGTTACGGTCCTGACTGGTTCCAACCATTCCCCATCGTCGACATATTCGCTATGTGAGAGCCGTCGCAATTCTGCCATGGGAAGTCCGTCTTCAATCATTTTTCTTCAGAGTATCCCGGTGGCTCTTGCCTGGATGTTGAGATTTTCCATTTCCCTCAAGAATTTAGCTACATCAGCGCGATATTTGACCGATCCCATTTCTCTTAGGGATTTTTCCGCTTCATGGGTCGGTCCGAAGCGTCGCAGGCCTTGTTCTGCAAAGACGTGCCACAACTCGTATCCTTCTTGTCTTGTATAACCTATTTCTCCGGTCATTTGGCGTTGGTAGGTTAACGCAAACGGTGCGACTTCTTTTCCATCCATTCGGCTTATGGCGTATCGGATTCGTTGTGGCTCGTTTTCCCACTGCCAACTGTTTCGACCAAAATAATCCATCCATGTTAATAGCCACATACGTATATCTTGGTATTTCTCATTTCTAAACATGGGAGGGGGTTCCGCTGGGACTCTTGTTCGTTGTCCCAAGGGGTTGGCGATGACTCCAGAGAACAGGTTAAACTGTTCATCGTTCTCGACGTCATACTCGTCTTCCTCTGGGTGGGGTGCGGTTCTCTCGTCCCTTCTGAATCTCGTATTCTCATCTGGCTTTCTTCCAGATCCTTCCCCTTCATCATCGGGGTCTCCTCCCCCGCCGCCGCCTGGAGCTCCTGTCGCTCCTTGTCGTGGTGGTGGTGGTGGTCTTCCTCCGCCTGCCCCCGAAGTCTCTGGTGTCGGATCTGACACCTTGCCTTTTCCCTTCACCTGTCCCAGCAACTGTTCCACCAGGGCCTTAAGCACCGCGATCTCACCATCCTGGGCTTCTCTAGACTCCTGTTGTCGTTGCAGCTCATCCCTTACGAGATTAATGCTCATCTTGTGATTTTCCAGCTCCTGTTTATGTTGTTCCTTTATTCGAACAATTCCTTGGTCAAGGAGTAGGTCCCGATGCATGGACTGTTCGCCAGTTCCTTGCACTGCTTCATGGAAGTAAGAGGTGACAGCCTCGTGTCTGGTCTGTCGCTCATCTGTTTCTCCAAGTCATTCCACGACTTGGTTGGCGAAGCTCTCTTGGACCTTCTGAGATTCCAAGTCTAAAAGCTGGACTTCCTCGTCTATTGGGGTGAGTTCTCGACTGACTATCTGGACCCCAGATTTCAACTGATTTTTGACGGTTACCAGTTCTTGGGCCATGAATAAGATATTGGTCGGGATGGAACTGAATGAAAGAGGGTGCCTATCTTGACTGAAGGTGAGCTTTGGGTCAAATCGGCCAAGTATCTGATCTAATCTGAGGATCCGAACGGCCATGAGGGATTCACCTGTGGGTTCAGGCGTTCAGCGACGTCCTGGCCGTCGTCCCTTTCCGTATTTTTCTACAAAGCCAAATCTGACAGGGAAGCGGGTTGTTTGGTTGGCTGAATGTGTTTGGGCTAGGTGGGTGACCGTTGTCTCCACAATAGGGGCTGAGGTTCGGGACAGTTCATCACCTCCCTCATCTCCTTCCTCTCCACCGCGTCCTGCTCCTCCTTGCCATTCTATGGATTCCGGAGCTTTGGGGTCAAAAGACATTCTTTTGCCTTTGTCAATGGAAACTTCTCTTTTGTTTCCTCCCGAAACTATTGGTATCTCAAAACACTGACTTCAGCGTGGATCGCTTTCTGGGTACGGGGTGTACCAAATGGAGTTTGATTTCTCCGAGGGTGTTGTCTAGATAAAGTCTTTGCCGTCCTAGTATTGGTATATTGCAGCTATGTCTTCGAGGGTAACGGTATTTTCTGGGTTTATCCACCAGAAATAAGATTCGTTATAGGGCTCTTGAGTCCCTAATTCGGGTATAGGGGTGAGGACTTCGTTTATTGAGATAGTCCTGAAGGGTCTTGGTTCGAAAGGCTTTTTGGGTTCGTGAGTATGAGTGTCTCTGCCAAACATTGGTCTTGGTAACGATGAGAAGTATCAATATACTGTTAGGTGGTAGCTTCGGCGTGAGCTATTCCGACAGCTAGCACCTTAATCGTGATTATATCGGAGAACTCGTTAAGAAGACACGAGTAATGTAGGCTAGATATAAGGATTCACTTCGGCATAGATCGTCGAAGTATTGGTAACGATATAAAAGTGTAGATAACTTATTATGTTGATAAGATCTCTTCTCCGTGCTTGTTGTGGCTTAATCGCAGCGAAGATGCTTCGATATGTATATTCCACGTCTGAGCAATCGCGGTATACATGCTAACTCTATACTAACTAAGTACCTTGCCCGCAACTCTGCAAACTTCACCAGAGTGCGAACACTTGTAGACCCTGAAAACTCTCTACCACACTTGTTTGCTCCCAAGGCTAACTTATCGGTCTGTGCTTTCATTATTGCTGATGGTGTGGGAACCACGTCAGGTGTCAGCTCATCCACTTATCCGTTGACAACAATGGTTACGAATTATCTTGCCCTCATGCTCACCGAGGGTAGTCTAACTCGCTCACAAGATGGCCAATCATCTTTGGTTGATTCCGTCGAGAATTGAACCGGCAACTGCAGGTTGTATTCTGGTCTTCCGGCATTACACGCCTTGTTCTAGGGATCCTACCTATAGGCGTTTTCCCTCAGACTCCATCTTTTACCAACTTGTCCTCTGTGGATGCACCCGATCCACTTACTGGGCATAGTTACTTCCTTCATACTCCTCACGACTTTGAGGGTACGAGGGGACTAACTTGCGTGCGAAACGTCCTGTTACTTTCGACCCACCCTGCAGACTGTCTGTCTTCAAGCGTCTGTAACCTTATGCGCCGTGGTCCGATTCACCTGCTTCCACTTGCATAGGGGCGCGAAGGTCTCCCAACAAATACCCTGTGAACAGGATCCGGTCGGACAGACGGCCGCAACGTATACTGTGTTATAATGTGGGTTCCATTGATAGTGGTCTTTGGTGATGGGACGCAACTACCCCGGCAGCCAGTGACGACGCGCCGTCCCAACACCAGGGCTGCAGGGGGTTGTTATCTTTTTCCTTCGAAGTTCGTGTGCGTCAAGGTGGGGTAACTTTACCCTGTAAATCCTTACGGGGAGTCCGTGCGCCTAACACCGTAGAAGCATTGCGACGGCTCTCACACCGTGAATCGGTCGACGATGGGGAATGGTTAGAAGCAGTCAGGACCGTAACCCGAGTGGAAGAAGATTTCAAGGAAAGAAAAGCTCTTCGAGGAGGCCCTCCCTCCGGCACGACAGGAGGCGAGAAAAGAAAGTTCGAGCATTGGAAGCCAACGGTCACCGCAAAGGTTGTAAAAAGGCAGTACACAGCTAAGGAAAATGTGGACTACCAGAAGAAAAAGGCTGGGGAAAGAAAGGTCAAGAAAGAAGGGTCGGTGGAACCAGCCAGGGAGGTTAGACACAAGGTGTGGGCAGAAGCTCACCAGGGCGTCGATCAAAAGGTTGTCGATAAACGGAAATCTGACAACGAATGCACACTATACGGGATGAAAAACCAGGCTTGGAAATACGGTCGAAAACCGATACAAGTATCGGCTATATATCGAGGGCAATCAGAGCCCAAGCGACAGTCCGCATTCACGCCTGAACTACGCCCCCAGGTAGCCACTGTGGCCGTTGATGGCCAGGGAGAAAGCTCACGAGGACCGGTTCAAAGGCCCCCAGCTTGGGCTTTTGAAGATGACGAAATTTTATGAAAAGTCGTCAAGGTACCAACAACCACAGTGATCGGGTAGTGAGGTTGCCACCTCGAATGGCAAGACCTGCGGCATAGTCGGTGACGAGATCCCACCGGAAGGCTAAAAGACCAAAGGATAGCGGTTGCCATTTTACGTTCAAAAATGGGTACTCCGTGCTCACCACGCGAGCCATAAAAAATTATAAGTGAAGAAAGTGGGCGACGAGACTAAAAGTGAATGATGAGACTACCATTCGTCGGAATGGAACTTGAGTTGCACTACACGCGAAGGAGGGTCGAAATCCAGGGCGACTTGACTTTCTCTCCGGGTGGGGCTGCCCGGCGGGTAGGAGCTGGGGGCGCCTTTATTGGGCATAAGGTTTATGCCCGACAAATGGTGTGCGACGGGGTCTCCAGAGTGAGACCAAACTCGAAGGCGAAGGTACGGTGGACTCGTCACAGGGGACAGTCTTATATGAAGGCTAAGTCGACGATAAATGACCGCGCATCCTAGTCGCGAACTCGAGAGGTACTCTAGTGAACCACCACTGCTGTGATATGGCAACTCCTCGGCAGGAGGTAAAGACCACTAGTAGTGGGCTGCCCGATATCAAAATATTAGACACTTATCGTAAAAGGGTGTCTGAGGAGGCTTTAAGAGCCGAAACTGCGCAGGCGCCGTAACAAACCCCGACGCTACTTGAAACCACGACGATGACAAGATTTCATCAAGAACCGAGCGAAAGCACTAGACCCATTAAAAAGCCTAAGCATTACGCCTCCCCTCAGGGGAAGGCATTTATTGAATTAAAAGGACGAAAACATGCGATAAGCGTACTCTTAGCGTCCGGTTCAAATATCTATCTCATCAACCAAGACACCGCACGACGGCTCGAAATCCTGACCGAAGCTAGCGATTCACCATTAAAAATCACAACCTTCGACGGCGAAACCGCGCCTACTGGAGGTATATTGTATACCCATCCCATTCTCCTAGAAATCGGTGCCAACGGCCACCGAAGCATGATATCCTGCGAAATTGCGAATGCAGGAAGATATGATTTAATCATAGCCTTTGGGTGGTGGCATAACGAACACCCCCTCAAAAATATAACAGACTCAAGTAAATGGGCCTTTGAAGAAACAAGGTGCCACGCTCATATAGAAGATGAGGCGGTGGCAGATATGTTTGAATGGGATGAAACTGTGGCTTACGATGAGGAAGCACAGTATGTGGGACGGATAGCTCGAGAGGAAGAAGGGGGAGTACAGTTGGAGACGCTGCCAAAACCGTATGGGCAGTATAAGGAGCTTTTTGAAGAGAAAAAAGCAAAGATGTGGGCACCTCGAACGACTTTCGATCACGCCATCAACCTTAAGGAAGGGGCCGAACCCCCATGTGGTCTGATTAATCCAATGTCGGCACACTAGTTAAACGAACTGGATAAGTCCCTCAAGAAAATGATGGCTGAGGGAAAAATTGCTGATAGCGAATCCCCTTATGGTGCCTCAATCCTTTTCTTTCCGAAACCAGATGGAAGTCTACGACTATGCGTTGACTATAGAAACCTCAACAAATTGACAATCCTGAATAAGTACCCGCTACTGCTCATGGATGAACTACGACACCGCGTTGCTGGAGCAAAGGGGTTTACGAAGCTCGACCTAAAAGATGGATATCATCTTATTCGAATGAGGAAGGGGGACGAACACAAAACGGCCTTTCGGACACGACACGGACAGTATGAAAATAAGGTCATGCCTTTGGAGCTTGTTAACGCTCGCTCAACGTTTCAGACAATGATGAACGCAATCTTGAGGGAACTTTTGGACCACGGAGTAGTCGGTGTTCCACCAAGATGACGTCGAATTCTTAGGATAAATTGTCAAGACAAGCGCGGTCACCATGAGTGATAGAAAGGTGAAAAGCGTCCAAAATTGCGCACACCCGAGATTGGTTAAAGATGTCCAAATCTTCATTGGATTCGCAAATTTTTACCGACGATTCATCAAAGATTTCTCAAAGGTTTGCAAGCCAATAACCGAGACGTTGAAGGGAAACCCGAAGGAATTTCACTGGGGAAGAGAGCAGGAGGAGGCGTTTGATGAGTTGAAAAAGAGGTTTACCACGGCACCAATTTTATCGCATTTTTACCCTGGAAGAATGACAGTGGTGGAGACAGACGCTTGCGACTTCGCGCTCGGATGCATACTATCTCAATACCAAGGGAGACCTCTTCACCCAGTGGCTTTCCAGTCTCAAAAATTCAACAGCGCTGAAAGAAATTACGAGATACATGACAAGGAACTTCTCGCAATAATGGAAGCGTTTAAAGAATGGAACAGATACCTCTGGGGGGAAGAAGAACCGATGACGGTATATACAGACCACGAAAACTTACAATCCGTTTTGACCAAAAAAGTCTGGAACCAGTGACAAATTCGATGGGCACAGGAGTTGACGAATTACAACTTCAAAATAGTCTACCAACTGGGAAGTAGGGGCGGGAAACCCGACGCGTTAAGTAGACAGCCGGAGTACCATCCTGAGGAGGGAGCTCGTCACAGTGAACAGTCGATTTTGAAATCTGAACATTTTCAAATTTCGGTGATTCATCAAAAAGGAAACGCAGACACAGCCCTCGTCCAAGAAAAATGCGAACCTACAAGCGTCAGGATAATGAAACTTTCGGATAAGGCTATAATCCCGACCAAAGGATCACAGTTTGTGGCTGGACATGACATCTACGCCCTGACAGACGGCCTGGTACCAGCAAAAGAACAGACAATGGTGGAGACGGGTATTGCGATAGGATTGCCGGAAGGAACCTACGGAAGGCTAGCCGCAAGAAGTGGTATGGCTAGCAAGATGGGAATAGCAGTGGGTGGTGGTGTAATAGATGCGCATTACACAGGAGAGATAAAAGTCATACTTCGTAATCATGGCGAAGCCGACTGCTGGTATAAAGCAGGAGATCGGATAGCGCAGCTCATAATAGAGAAGATTGCCAATACTGACATCAGGGAAGTAGACGATCTAGGAACAACCGAGCGAGGAAAAATGGGTTTTGGGTCAAGCGATCTAAACCTTAGGCGATCCATCAAGGCTAAAAAAGAAGAAGTCAAAATATGTTTCCTTCACGCACACACACGCGAAAACGAGATCTTCAGCGCAGCAGATATCGGCTATCACCCTCGGTTGATGAAAGAAAGAGAAATGTTATCAAGCACTCACGTCAATGCAGCCCTGACGGGGACAATACACGATGCATTTCTAGACAAGATTAGGATGGCTGGAAAGGAGGACGAGAAGTGGCAGAACCGAGGCCGTGATCGGGTTATGTTAAAAGCAGGCGGAAAAAAGATCCCGGACGAATGGGTAGAAAAGGACGGGTTACTATATTACAAAAATTGTGTCTACATCCCCGAGAACGAAGCCCTTCAAACCGAGATGGCCCAACGCTGTCACGACTCATTAGTAGCGGGGCACTTGGGACAGGAAAAAACGATTGACATAGTAACAAGGGACTTCTACTGGAAAGGACTTGCAGATTTGATCAGGGATTATGGACGATCCTGCCACGAATGTCAACACAGCAAGTCCCCACGGCATGCTAAATATGGGTTACTTCAACTTTTAGAAGTACCCTATGCCGCCTGGTCCTCCATATCGACCGACTTTATCACGCAACTACCAGAATCGCAAGGGAAGACCCAGATAATGGTAGTAGTAGATCGGTTTACAAAAATGGCCCACTTTATCGGCCTTCACGAAAATGCGACCGCAAAGGATGTTGCGGATACCTTCATTTGGGAAGTCTGGAAACTTCATGGATTGCCGACCGAGATCATATCAGACATGGACGCAAAGCTTTCCGGCGAATTCTGGGAATCATTGTGCAAAATGCTAGGAGTTAAACGACGCATGTCAATGGCGTACCACCCTGAAACTGACGGACAAACTGAAAGAACCTACCAAGTGCAGGAAGGCTATTTACGGACGTTTGTCAATTACGATCAGAACGATTGGTACCAATTATTGCCGTTAGCAGAACACGCCTATAACAACCCGGCAACCCATGCACACAAGATGACCCCATTCTTCGCCAACTACGGCTTTCATCCACAGACGGAATGGATGAAAGAACGAGAAGCTCATAACCCCGGGGCAACATTGTATGCTCACTGGATGCAGGACATACATCAACAGGCGAAAAAACCATAGAAAATACACGGGAATCGATGAAGAGATATTATGACCGCAAGGCGACGGGACAACCCAACATCGTGGTTGGTGACTTGGTAATGTTGAATGCGAAAAACATATGTACCAAACGACCATGGAAGAAGTTGAGTCCAAAGCTGTATGGCCCGTTCAAAGTCATAGAAAAGAAAGGGAGTCGGGCATACAAGCCAGAAATATCGCCTAGGTGGAAAGATCATCCCATATTTCACGTTTCGCTGTTAGAACCCTACCGAGCCTCGAACCGACCAAATCGCGAACAACCTCCACGAGACCCCGAAGAGATCGAGGGAGATTTAGAGTGGGATGTAGAAAGAATCGTCAAGAGTGAGATCATCTCCTACACGCGGAAGGTTCGAGGAACGAATAAACTGATGAAAGAGGTTCGGTATTTTGTAAAATGGAAAGGCAGCGCGGAGGACGAGAACACTTGGGAGCCACCGGAAGGTATGAGGAACGCGCAGGAAGAGGTGGAAAGGTTTCATAGAGAAAACCCGACGATGCCGTGACCGAGGGAGGTCGAGTAACATAAGAAAGGTTTTCCATCGGTGGACAAGTAAACGCTTGTGGTTTTTACCCCTACTATGTGGAGCTCGAGATGGAAGATTGAATTCTATAATAGACATAGAGTATTCTGGACGAACACTTCGAAGAGGGGAGCTCGTGTTAGGCGCACGGACTCCCCGTAAAGATTTACAGGACAAAGTTACCCTACCTTAACGCACACGAACTAGCGCAGTCGGAATAACACGTGACTTCTTTCAGAAGGTTACGTGTTCAACTCACACCCCTGTCATAGTTATTACAACTACACAACTGATTATCATCAGTCTCTATGCAAACGCACGAGCGATGCGACCGAGGGGTTTTCGCCGATTACTATAGAAGAAATATTTCTCTATCAGTAAGAAGTTGAATGGCGAGGTGCGAACGGTTGGATAAGAAGTTATGGCTCTTCAAAGTTAAGCCGACCGACATATGTAGTCTGATATGTAAGACGTAAGCATATGATTACCCGACATGAGAAATGTTGATCACAACATGACCGGAAGGAACGACTGGTATGATAGCAAGCCAGGCTGCGTATAAAGACCAAGTTCATATGGCATAAGGATAGAGAACCAGTAATTGGACGCAATTACTTGGGCAATGATTAAAGCCAAAGTGGTGTGCGAGAACTCAGGGTCAAACGGTGTTCGCACATTCACGAAAACCAGGAGAAGTTGGAAAAGGTACTTTGCTAGTATGATAGATAGAAGTACCCCGGGAAAGGATATAAGAGGTGGGCAAGAGCCCGGAGTAGATAGAGATCAACAAGCACGGAGAAGAGATCTTATCAATATAATAAGTTTTTATCTTATCGTTACCAATACTTCGACGATCCACCCCGAAGTATACCATTATATCTAGCCTACATTGCTCGCGTTTTCTTAGCGAGTTCTCCGATATAAATCGATTCAGATCCTAGCTGTCGGAATACCTCACGCCGAAGCTACCACCTAACACTAATTGTATTGCAATATCTTGTGTAGAGAAAAGTACTTAGATGGTTGCCTGAAGATCCTATCACTTCGTGGTTTTTTTGCTTTTTTTCTTTTGTTGTAATCATGCATTCATTGTTTCTAGGTCCAAAAAGCCGCATGCAGCGCGAGCTATGGAGAAAACAAAACCTATAAATGCAAAACCACCGGCCGCTTCACCTCTTCATAGGAAAAATCAAACACCCCAATTACATAGGGAAAAACCCCCCTCGCCTAGCACCTCAGATAAAATACCCCAGTCACGTAAGGAGACCATTCATAGAGACATAAAGGAGAGAGACACAAACCCTTCCGCAGGCTCCCCTAAATGAAAAGAAATGAGAGATTGACTAAGACCCCAAACGCCGGCCTGAGTGTGGTAGATAGATGATCGTCGACAGGAGAAAACATGGAAACCGTGGGCCCCCTATAACCACTGGCGCGGTCTCGCAGGTCAGTAAATCGATCCTAGGCGTTGTACAAAAGCCACGGAGGCAGTGCTATACTGTGACTAGGCGTAACCGGAGAAAGGTAAGCCAATCGGAGGGGGGAGAAAGCTGGTGAGCAGTAGGGTGCCAGCCGGGGAGTCGCAGTAGGGTGCCAGCTTGTGGGGACCAGTAGGGTGCCAGCCGGGAAGGAGGTGTACCAGTAAGGTGCCAGCTAATCGGGCGGTACATTGCCAGCGGACGGAACCGGGAGTGGGGAGGAGGAAGGATTGTGGGCACACTACGCACGACCGACAGACGGCCCATAGCAAGGGCTTTTCAGACGACAACGAGACTGGGACATGACCTGATGTTATTAATGGAGGCTTTCCCCACCTCAGGTACAAGACCAGGAAGTCGAGGGGTACTTCGACCGTGAGTCCGACACCATAACGCCAACCATGAACGAAGCGAGAAGCTTTCCGACCGTGCAAAATGCTAAGCGAGGTGCAAAGCAAGTGCGGGGTAAAGGGGCGAACCGTAGTTCATGAGGGGGTCAACCAAGAACCAGAACAAGAACCCCAAGAAGGGGAGGCACACTGGCCCCAGGAGAGGAGAGAACCTGGCTTAACGTCAACTCCTAAGCAGTAACCATCGTGGAAGAAGAGAGGTAGGTGGGGGAAAGTGACAATGATTTCCCGTTGTGTTGCGATTTCAATCGCCTGGGGAGGAGGGGAGATGGTTCGTCTCCTATCTCTTGGTCATTTTTTGTCTATTTCTTTTCTTGTTGTAATCATGCGTTCATTGTTTTAGGTACAAGAAGCCTTATGCAGCGCGAGCTATGGAGGAACAAAACCTATAAATCCAAACAAGTAACAAAAGAAAGTCACTGCACCAGTAAATATCCACACTCACGGGGGTTCTCCTCCACGGGGCCGAGGGCCACTCTAACAGTAAGGAAAGAAAGGTCATACAACCCATGCGAAAGGAAAGCCTACATAGGTTACAGGAAAGAAGAACCTGAATACGCTACACTCTTACTGGGCCTGGGCCAAGGAAAACACTCGGAACACAGGGGGCGGCGGGTTGGGGGGAGAGAGGGGGAAGGCCGGGGAGGCCGGGGGAACTATAGGCGGGAACATTGTCGGGAAACCAGTGGAGGTGACGCTGATGAAGGTAGCGAGCCTTTTTCGTAGGGGGAGAGAGGACCAGAGGGGGGCCTCATGACCGACATCCGTGATGCCGTGGAGGAGACGTGCACGGGGGCCCGGTCTAGAGGGGCATGTAAACATGGCGTGTTCGAAGGTTTCGGGTTCTAAACCGCAGCGCGGATAGGACGTAGCAGCCTCAGGGGCCCTGCAGGAGGGGTGTGCCGCCAGGTAGCTTTTCCCGGATCTCATTAGGGGGATTCGTCCTGCCTTCAACTTGGCCAGGCCCATAAAGGGTCGAGGGTGTAGGGCTGCTGGGGATAGTAGGCAGGCGGGGGGAACAGTCGGCACCAGTCCTCAATGAGCGCCTCCCTAACCCTCTTCTTTAGGGCAGAGTACATACAGGTCCTTAGGGATTGCGGGGGGAGGAGGGCCAAGACCTCGGGGACCAGGTGTCCGTTTATGATGGGCATCTTGGAGAGGCCGCCGGTGAAAGCGATAGTCCTGTGGTCCACTGCGTCTATCGGGAGGTGGGTCTGGAGAGGGGGAGAGGGGTGGGGTGTTTTCCAGCTCAGGGTGAGGTAGACTGAGGAGAGGCCTTTGGTGTGGGCTCTTGAGTCATGAGGGGCCCAGTACGAGGGGAGAGAGGGGATGGTCCGGTGTAGGCGTGCTGTTGCCGCGTTAACACTAGGCCCAGAGCAGACTATCCTAAGGGCGGCCAGACTCTGCCTCTGCAATACCAGGAGGGGGATAGGGGGCCGACAGGACTCGACAGCCAGGATGCCAATGGGGGTTGACGAGAAAGAGTTTGTGGCCCACCCGTGCACCTTGAGCCAGAAGGTGTTGAGCCTAGTGAGGGAGCCCACGTTGGGCATGAAGAGGTCCGTCCCATACAGGAGGATAGGCGCGACGAGTGATGTTGCCAACCTATGGCATAGGGAGGGGGCGAGCCCGGCCAGGGCGGGGCGGACGCGTCAGACCAGTGCAAAAGCCCCTTGGGCCAGCGCCATGTGGCGCGAGAAGTGTGTCGATGTGGACAGGGTGGGGGTGAACCAGTACCCTAACCACCGGAGGCAGTCGCCGGGGTGGAAAATCTCCCCATCTAACACAATAAGTGAGAGGCACAACTGTGTGTGCCATTGGCTGGGGGTCCAGTGTATGAGTTCAGTGTTGAGGACGGAGAAGGATATGCGAAGACGTGCTGCCCTTGCGTGGATTGTCCTGAACAGTTCTTGTAGTCGGTGGATATTCTCTCGATACGAAAGGGAGGCGGCCGGTAGGGCAAAGTCGTCCACATAGGAAAGCCTCAGTCCCCGCGGGATCCTGAAGTGGAGGGGCGCGACATAAATAAGAAAAACCAAGTGAGAGCTGGGGGAGCCCTAAGGGGCCCCAACCTTGATAGGGGCTGGGGTGCCCAGTGTGCCCTCGAAAACCAGTGTGCAGCTATACTCACCGAGGAAGGAAGCGATCCTTGAGACCAGGTAATGCGGGATCCCGCCTGCCCTAAGGATGCTGGACAGACTTGGGTTATCGACGTTATGAAAACCGGCTTTGATGTCCAGAAAAAGGGAGGACACCTTCAGGCGCGGTCTCTGTAGGGTCTTTACGTAATTCAGGAGGATGAGGCAGGCATCATATGTGCTCAGCCCAGGGAGGGAGCCGCATTGGGTAGCGTGAATCAGGCCCTTTGAGCAGGTTGCGAGGAGTGTTAGGCGCACGGACTCCCCGTAAGGATTTTACAGGGCAAAGTTACCCTACCTTGACGCATACCAACTTCGAAGGAAAAAGATAACACCCCCCTCCAGCCCCGGCGTTGGGACGGCGCGTCATCACTGGCCGCCTGGGTAGTTGCGTCCCAACAC
>Ga0307513_10001012_pt1 | contig 40698 bp, 54 predicted proteins | sample 15_EM_MG_FD_202174 | JGI IMG/M metagenome (GOLD analysis project Ga0307513, IMG submission 202174) | Populus trichocarpa ectomycorrhiza microbial communities from riparian zone in the Pacific Northwest, United States - 15_EM | ecosystem: Host-associated > Plants > Roots > Unclassified | place...
ACCAACGCGAACCAGCCAACTACAATCGATTGTATAAGCCACAATCTGGAGGAATACGATATCTTACTGGGCCGGAAATAACATATCCTGGGGCGGACTTAGCGAATTTCCTCAATTTTTTCGGTACCGTACTGATGGCTCGCGATTTGATGGGCACGACCAGAAAAACTCCGGTGTCGATAATTGAAACCGGCAGTCCCCACAGGGTTAGGTTTCCCAAAGCCACGAAATCCTCGTGCGGCTCCAAAGAAACCAAAAAACCAAAAAATCCCGATCACTTTCCTCTTCCCCTCCAACCACACCACCGCAACTCACGACTACCGCCAAGATGGGGCAAACGGTGAATATTACCACTTCCGACTAATTTTCCACCCTCAAAAACAAACATGCTATGCTAACATTCCGCTTCCCAGGTAATGCGCCTCCCCCCGTTGAAGAAATTCCGTATCAAAAAACCCGATGAACCGACAGTAAATCCATGTCTCGCTGTCATGGCATCGCTGCTTGGATGCTGGGCATCGCAGGGCTTCACGCCCGAGGGGTGTGGGAGGATCGAAGAACAATTGAGGAGCTGCATGGATGCTAAGGTTTATTATAAACCTTCCGCCTAATTTATGATACAGAGTGAGCAGGGTTGGTTGCTGATGACTGGAATCACAGAAACAAGCCCCACCGCTGAAGAGCAACATCAATTATCATTTAGGGAGATTATATCCTCTTATGCGGCCACAGCATAAGAAGCAGAAGGGATATCAGTGAGGGGTTGGGAGGGGTTTGTAAGATACGGGTTGGCGTAAGAAGAAGATGGTTAAGGGGAGTTAGAAGGGGCTTAACTTGGGCCTCTGCTTCTGCTTTTTTAGATTTACGTGTCAAGAAGAAGGGCTCGTACTTGGAGATCGGAGGCGGAACAGCAAGATTCCCATCCTGCGCTAGATCCCAATCTCCTATTCCTGTGTCCATGACCTAGCTCACCTGTACAGTACTAGTATCAACCGCCCCTGGAGAATGAACCCCCCCAGTGAAGAAACAACCATCTAAATCCCACTGCGGTAGAGCACTAGTAGCTATAACAGAACCAATCACACCCTGTGAGCAGAAAATGAAAGAAACCGCCGATACATTGCATTAATTGGCAAATCCTCTCTCTGCCCAGCAATCCACACATGACGTATTTCCTATTTCTAAGCCCGCATCACATTCCAACTTGCACACCTACCCACAATAATATCATAAATTTATCCTAGCTACACCTAACCGGTATAGACACGCGCGCACACACCCATCTAGTAGTCTGCAGGAAGGAGAAGAGGAGGGGGAGAAAGAAGAAGCGAACTGTGCCAAAGGTTCCCCTCATCTCCTGGGACCTCTGGGCGAATGAATATATAACAATAGCTAACCCACCCATTCGATACCCTTCCCTTTCTCCCAATCCCCCTAATCTTCACCTGGACCTCAGACTCTCGAATATAATATTATATGGGTATTGCTTCCACACACGGGCGTCCCAAACAAAGCAAACATACGAGTAGCACAGCATAGCAAATTCATGATGCCACAGAACACGAACTCTCCGAGCGCGGGCTACAACACCCAAGCCGACCAGTTTAAGTCCGAGAATAAAGGCTCGTCGATTGTCACACCGGGGCAGGCAAAGACGCAACATAGCGTTCCCCTAGCATCGAGTCCCGAGCATGCACCGAGGCGGGAGATTAAAGAGCAGACGCCAAGAAAGAAGAGATTGGTGAGTTTACCCCTCATCCCGCACCTTTGCAATTGAATGTTGGACCGACGACGCTATTTTCAACCCTAGAGCTTCGGCGGTGGAAACGACGGTCGTGGGAGCCCCATGTTCGCCAATCTCGAGAGTGTCCGAGGAAGGCATATGGCGGATGGGTACGACGATCAGAAACCTCCTGATGGCTTCATTGGAGCTGCGTTCAAGAGGTTTATTAGTGCCAGGGCGGGGGAAACTGTTTCTGGTGGCAAGTGACCTCTTCAAGATAGTTTTTTTCATGCAGTATCATCACTTTTTTCCCTATTTGCTTGGGATATTTGTGATTGCTAATGTTGTTATTGATTAACCCCTTTGCTTACTTATTCACTCACTTACCTACTTCCTTGTACTGAGTACTGCCATGAATGTCACGAATTCCAGTTTTTCGTTTCTTTTATTCTGCAGAGACGTATGGGAAATTGCATTAGTCTCCCGTACTTGACGGTTGCGGATGATGAATGAATTTGATACCGTATTGGTATCGAGATGATGTAGTCAGGTAGTCAGCACCGTACGGCATTGTATGGCGCGGGGAGGTTTGTGTACAAGTACTTGTATTTTCGTCGTGTATTCGGAATTGGGGACTAGTAGGGGCACCATTCACAAAAGGGGGTTCTGAAAGGGGACACAAACTAGGCTCTTATGCTCATCCTGATTGATTGTTTTAACCATAGATAGAGTTGAGAGGTGAGAAAAACTACAAACAAGCAGCAAAATAAACTGAAATAATTGCCTTCTATCTAGCTCACTCCCTATTGGCCTTTCATCCCACCCCCTGCTCACAGTCTACCAACTTTTCCAAAAAGCCCCCCCTAGCATACCTAACTTGTACTCCCATTCCCTAATACCTTAAATCCTTAAATCCTCTCCAACTCTTTTCCTTCTCTCCTTGCTCCCAGCTAGCCTTCAGCTCTCATGATTATCTTGCTCTGAGCACAGTTTGTCTTCAGTTCTACCATAGTTTTGCCTGTAATTTTTTGCCCTTCCTGAATCACTGGTTTTTATACTGCTTTTAAGCCAACAATTCTTGTTACCTCAACTTTAGTTCATTTGCATCGCCACTACAGCCATCATCGTTCCTGTAAATATTGCTATTATTTCTGGATTCAGTTTTAAGATTGTGTATGACATCGCTAATCTAATTTTATTCCATTTCTACTAGTTCTAGAAGACTCCTAATACCGTAGTTACCTGATTCCGAATACATGATGAGAACATTGGTACTGTACTATACAGTACTGTAACCCCTGGCCACAGAGTGGCTGACGTGCAAATGCTCAGTCAGTTGTGGTTCTAAACCTCAAAAGGGTTGAGCTGGCCCTGCTATCGATTACTGTAAGGAAACCAAAGTGGAGGGGCCACACACCTCCCCTCTACGTCTGCTGGGACTACACTGCCTCTAGCTTTAGAATGGCAATCCACTTTGCTGACCTGCTGCAACCTCGCCAATTCCATCACCGGTACCGGCTGTAGCTGAACACACGCGTAAGGTAGATTTAGCTGGCTTTTTTTATGAATGTAGCCAACCGCAACCAGTTCATATCCTAGACAAACAGTTAAGAATACCATACTGTGGGATGGGTCGCAGGGGAGGACTCCGTACACCTGAGACATTGTTTCTTCATCACTGCTCTCTTGACATTACTACTGTACTCGTACTAGATTTATTGTACAGTGCCGGTATAAAAGGGGGGACTCTAAGACCCATGGGGGAAAGGAGAGCAGAGGGCGAGGATTTCCCAACGGAGCGGGAATCTTTTATAATATTATTATTATGCTTCGTATCCTTTCCTTGTTTTCCGAGCCTTCGGGATTCCGAGGTATCCCCGTGCCAATACTCACGAAAAGAGCGCCGAGCCCCGAAAGACCCCCGACAGCGCTTGATCAATTTAACAAGGTAAAGATGAGTTCTTCAGTTTTGGATTTTTCTCTTGAAGGGTGAGGAGACCCATCAGGGTCTTCAGGATATAGTACAGTTCTGTCTAATAAGTTCCCGTACGGTCGCTTGGCAACTGGACAACACACCATCGCCGCAACATCCCCGCACAACCATGGCTCCACCACATACCTGAAGAGCAAGAGAAGACCGGAATAGAGAAATTTATGCCCTGTGGAAGCACACTGATATGGGGTATGATAAAATTTCTAAGCTCATGAATGTTCCTAAGTCAACTGTTTCTACCTTGATCCAAAAGGCTGAAAATCATGGTGGCAACACCCATGATGCTCACAGAGCTGGTAGACCAACCAAGATTACTGATGCCAAAAGGCAAGTAGTTCTTGATATTATTGATGCTAAGCCTCATTTAGCTCTAAGGGATATTACCCTGAAGGCTAATGTTGGTCTGGGAAAAGACACTATCAATAAGATCTCTGGAGAAGCTGGTTTTAAGCTCAAGATACCCAGGAAAAAGCCTTATTGGAGGAAAGGACAGAAGGACAAGAGAAAGGTGTTTGCTAGAATGAGAAGGAACTGGACAAGAGCTTGGAAGTGGGTAGTTTTTGTTGATGAAGCTACTATTGAATATGATCCAAATCCTGTTGGAAGAAAGGTCAGACTTAGAGCTGGTGAGGAGCTGGAAGAAAAAAACTTAAAACGCAGTTTTAAGTCAGGAAGGACCAATATTGGGGTCTATGCTGCAATTATGCATGGAAGGAGGACTGAGTTAATTCTGGTCAGGAAGAGGACTGAGGAGGAAAGGACAAGTAAAAAGGACAGACTTGGGCTCAATGCTCACCAATATGCCACTGAGGTTCACCAGCCCTACCTTATCCCCTTCATAGAAGGAATAAATAGAGCTCCAGAAACTATCTATATGGCTGCTGATAATGCCTCATGGCATTGTGGAGAGGAAAACAAAAATTTGCAGGAGGAATGTGGTTATCAAAGGTTAGCTTGGCCTCCCAACTCACCAGATCTCAATCCAATTGAGAATGCCTGGAGCCTCCTCAAAAAAGCCCTTAGAAAGCGATTCTCTAGGCTTGAAAGAAGACCTCACACTGCTGCTGAATTATTTCAGGCAGCAAAGGAGGAGTGGGATCTTATTCCCCAAGGGATCTTGGATGGATGGATTGCAAGGATGCCTGAAAGACTTCAGGCTGTGCTGGATGCAAATGGAGGCCATACAAAATGGTAGCATTATTTATTTGTTATTTTTTATTTCTACTTTCATCAGTCTTTTAATTGAAATTATTCTCTTAGAAGGGGGTTGTGAAATCTACTATTTGGTGTGGTTGTGTCGTTGCCGGGGACCGTACGGAAACTTATTAGACAGGACTGTACAAGAAAAGCTTTCTTTCTCTCTTTCTTGGCGATGGAAAAGAGCATTCCAGGTCAGCACCGATCAACCGGGTTCTCATACAACACTCGGCATGCCCAACGGAGTACGGTACCGGTACTGGCAACCTGAAGCCACAAGGCAGCAACAGCTCCCAAGTAAAAAGTAGGAGTCGAGATGTTCACCGGTAACTCAAAAGGCATTATTAGTACACCGCGTAAACCTCAACCAGAATGATATAAATTCCCGAGGAGCGACATACGGTAGCCCCTCGCTTCATTGCTAGCAAGAAAAAAAAACCCCCCCGGCCTCGGAACTCTTCTTTTCACAATCCTAACGTGATAGGCATTACTCGAGAGGCACTGGTATTCATACCATCCCGTGGTATGATAAGAAAATTCAAGAAATAATACTATAATAATAGACTAGAGCGAGAGCAGCCATGCCTGGGGCAGCAACAGCCGAGTTCCAACTCAAAGTCCTTGTCCAAAGCCAGCCTCCGCTCCCACTACAACCACAACCACCATCACCGCTAGCCCCCGGCTGGAGAAAACCAGACTCCATATTCCTCCAGCCGGCAACAGACAAGACGGTCGCAGCGATAATGGCTGACTCGGCTGTATCCCCGCGCTCTTCCATAGCGCACAGCAGACGGCACTCGCGCAAGTCCACGGGAAACATCACCTTCAGCCAGATGTCCCTATCCCCGCTGACGTCAGGCACTGTGATCACAGACCAGGACTTCTGCAGGAAGGAACGGAGGGGTCGGGAGGGGAGCTATATCCAGGGCCTATCGGTACGATCATACCATGCCATGCTGCTGCTAAATCTACTTTTTGATCACGAATTGAAGAAATTGGCTAAGACGGTCGTTAAAAAAAAAATGCAGGCGCCCACCACTCCGGGAATACTGAGCAGAAATCACTCTTTCTCGTCCAGGAAGAATTCCTACATTGATTTGCCGAAATCGAAGTCCTCTTCACAACTATCGCATCGTAGTAGTTCCACTGAATGGCTGCAGAGGACCGGAGCAGCTTTGACGTCTGAGACCCGGGAATTCAAGGGTCAGTCGTGGCTAGTCTCCCGCGCGAGTAGCACCAGCCTGGTCAAAGATGGCGACGACGATGAAATTCCAGACTTCTTCGTTGCTACTACCGCTGGAATAATGGCTCCTGGGAAGAGACCATCAAAGGCATATAGTAACGGAGGGTACGCGTCTGAAGAACTGGAGGTGTTGGAAGATAATGGTTACTTTAATCAATTGGACGAGGAGGGCGAGCCGGAGGGGGAGGAAGAGGAGGAGGAGGAGGAGATTGACATCCCCAAGGGATTCGGATTAGGGCAATTTGTTGATAGGATGATCGGATGGACTATGTTTGCAGAAGATGATACCGAGGACGATGAAAGTCTTGATGGGTACGAGGAAGAGGCATTGGCTAAGAAGGCGAAGTTTCGAAGTCAGAGTGTCAAGTTTGATACCATTGACGAGGAAAAGTTGAAAGAGCAAAGAAGGCTTAGAGACGAAGACGAGGGGTGGCAGGATCCAGCTTGGGTGTTTAGTATCGCTTCACGAGTTCTATTGTAAAAAAATGTTTTATACGCTGTCGCAACACTTCGACGCTTTTAATCACGCTTCACCATTCATTAGGTATCGGTATCTAATAACCCAATAATTCTACTTTTGCCTTTGCTACATGCCTATCCAATGCCTCGTTTTCACTTTCCTCAATTGAACTACAGCTCATGAACCATAAAAATTGATATGGTAGGCTGCATTTCCAATGTACAAAAATACTGTTAGTGACATGAGTGCATCCACACAGTCTATCCCTAGACAAAGCTACGTACAATGAGGAACTTGAGCCAAACGAGATAATGTGATAGATAAAACACAAGGAAAGTAAGGTAAATACGTGCAAAGGAAAATAATCCGGCCTTGGAGGCATGAATGCAGGTCATTGCAAAAAGATAAGGAAAGGTTGTGAAATAGGGGGACGACGACATAGGAATAAAAGGTAGAAACACCAAGGGAGTTATAGCCCCCCAAATAGCAATGAAACACAAGACAGACGGACAATTAAAAACTCCCATTACACTGGAAAAAAGGACAAATGGCAACCGCTTAGGCCGTGACTATTATTACCAGCTACGAACAGGGACCTGGACCCCAGTGGAATGCATGTTAAACCCCAATCCACCTATGCGTCTCTGCCCATTTCCCGAATCTCCCATCCAGCCAACCGACTGCCTCATTTGGGTCAAGGCCGCCTGCATTCTTCCCTCTGACTGCTCGACATGCTTCCCAAGTTTCGTATCCCATCCCCCAGTGTGAAGCCCAATCCCAGCGCCCCGCTTAGCTGCCTCCTGAACGACCAAAACCCATGCCTTTGCGATTTCTTCGTATGCCATATTCTTCGAATGGTTGTGAACGGGATTATCCCAAGTAGGTAAGCGGTGAATGATATTGGTAGCTTCGTCAAGGAAAGTCAAGCTGGTAGATGCCTGAGCTTCATTTGGAGGAAGAAAATGAGGTGTGTAATCAGACAAAGCATCGAGAAGTTGCATAAGAGCAGGGCGGACGCGATTATATGCATAATCACCGGTAGAATTTCCGCCATAAGGAAAAGCGGACCTCACGGACGCCTCGTAGTTGTTCAAAGTCGAGAGAGCCGAAGAGACGGTAGGCCGCGGAACAAGTGAAGAAACTTCTGCCGTGAGCTCGGGATGCCGGTCGCACATAACCTGTAGTATCGACTTAAGAGCATTCACATCGACGGTTTCGAGTAGACGAGACAAAGGAAGTGGACGGCCAGAGACATTATTGCGTTGCCTCTTGATTCGGCTCTGAGAATGAGTTGGGCGGTTATATGCATTAGGAGAATGAGACGGGGAAGTATTCATTTGCTCATCCTCGGGATATCCGCTGTCGTCAGGCCGCCCGTAATCGTCCGCCTTTCTCTTCCTCCCTCCTGGGAGAATTGTCAGCTGAAGTTCCAACACCAAACACCGGGCACCAAAAACAAGCAACCCCAACACAAACGCTTGGCACAGCACTTGCATGTTCCAATAGCGGACAAAGGAGAAGAAATAAGTCCCAACATAACAAGAGAGCCATCTAACTTACCCATGCGGGGGGGTGAGAGTCGGGGGGGCGACGGAGGGTGGAAATGATGAGGATTCATAATGGTGTTCATGAGTGCTAGCGCAGCGGTGGAGGTAACGACCGGAACACAGGAAGTTTATCCCCAAGTTGTGTGACGCTAGGCGTGGGGAGACGGAGAAAGTGCGAGGAGAGGGGGAAGTGGGAGCAAAGGAAATCAAGTGAAGCGAGTGTAGAGGGAGGGTAAAATGGAGAGGGAAGGGAAAGGAGAAGAAGGGGAGGGAGAGGGAAGAAGGATCGAGGGCAGACAAAGAGGAAACCCGCAGTGGCCAGGTGGTGTAAGGCGAGCCAACTGGGGAATAGGATTGAGAGAAAAAAAAAAGGGAGGGAGAGGAGTGGATGGATGAATGGATGGATGGGAGTAAAAAAACGGATGGGATGAATGTATGGAGTGTGCTTACGGTACTAGTACAAGTCAAGTACGAAAAAAACCTCCTCACAAGGTATGATACGGCACGGAACCATGATAGTGTACCCATAGCATACTGTACTGACCATCAGGTATAATGCTAGAACGGCGAGACCTTCTCCCACTCATATTTTTTATATTTTTATATTTTTATATCTCTTCAAGTGGAGAACCTACTAGGACAAGCAGAAAAAGCGAGAGGATAAATAAATAAACGCCCAGATTCACAAAAAAACCGTGGTCTACCGCAACTTCCCCTCCCTTCCCTTTCCCCAATAATAATATATAAGCACCAGGAACTATTGTATATACCATAAACACCAGCTCTACGTACTCGCACAAGTACCCCCCACCGACAAAGTCAGTGATCAGTTAATTTGGGTTAACCTGCAAGGAGGCCCCAGTCTTGTACAAAAACCTTTTTTTTAAAAAAAACATTTTCCATTTTGTACAAAAACATCTCCCCGGGTGCCTGTATCAACCCAAACCAGCGCACGCGGCCAATAAATATCCCGCCAGCAATTATGATATACTCGAGTAGAGCCAAACCCCCCCCCCCCCATACACCCGCATTGCACCCACTACTCGAGTACCACCACCAACAGCAACAACACCACATTACTAACACACCCTGTCGATCTCACCAGCTTCCTCTATGGTCATCTAGCATCGTGGCCAAAGAAACCCCTCCCTCTCGCTCCTTCTCAGAGTTTCCAGCAAAAAGAAACTTGAAAATTTTCTTTTATAATCCCAGCACTTGAAAAAAGTCCACCTGCCCTCCACCCGCCTGCCTTTCTCTACAGCCAATCATTTCCCCTACATAGATGGGTGGATGGCGCCGGTATAAACCGCTCGCACCTGCATCAACTCTGTCCACCGTACCATAACCTTCATGAAATTCCACGTGCTCAAGATTCATCCGTAGCCTAATTCAGTATCTTGCTGGGCCCAGGGGGGGCTCTTCGATGTATCTTGTGCCATATGGTGCGGTAGAGTGTAGCGTTACTTTGATAGTATGGCTCAACTCATTCTTATCATACCGTGTTCCGCTCCTACACAATAAGGAGATGAAGAAATCCGGGTGGTTTATGCACTGCAGCGATCAATAAAACAGATATTCACATCCGGCTGAGAAAATCCCTGTCGCCGTTACTGGTACTATGGCAAATACGATCCTTGTTGGGTGTGTCCTGAGTGCGATACATTGCACTTCAATGCTCGCCGCGATGATCAGTTAATTAACTTGCCGAATCCGCAGGGCAGTCCAAGCCCGGACTCTGCTGGGCAGTACTCCCCTACTTCCCCCGAATCTTCGTGCAGTCTTTGTTAATAGGCTGCTCGGCAGATATCCCTTGAAGATTGGAAAAATAAATGTTACCGCAAGGCTACATACTACTATGCGCATCATGAGAAGTTCATTGGCTCCACATTGAACTATTGCATACAAAACCTTACCAATACAACACAAATGATATCCCTTCAAGTTCCCCTTCCTTTTCAGTTGATTTGCTGTCCCAAGTAAGCGCCCCTGTACCTCAATACCAGTCAAAGAGGGAATCATGAGCGGAATTGAAGGCCTCAATGAAGGCGATATCTCTCGGGAGTATCGATATGAAGCGCTATGATCCCACCTGCCCCGCCAGCCAGGTAAACTACCCGTGAATATAGCAAATCGAAACGCCATGGTTATGATTGGTATGTAGCCCCCATACAACAATGTCCTATACTGCTCTACTGAATCTTAATGGAGTTTGATCAGTCACTTATTCCCCTGTCTAGGTCCCCTCGAGACTCTGTATATGTTTTTTTATAAATATCGATATGGGATGATTGCACGCGGTGGATAGAAACTGGAATCGTGAGCAGTCCATCCTGCATTCATTGGACTCATCTACTTTCTTGCTCTGATCAGAGAAAACGCGTGGCAGAGGTCCTGTCATGCCACAACTCTCGGACAGTCCAAGTGCATGAAGTGTCGAAAACACTCTGATCGCCCTCCTTCCTCGCTCAACCACCCCAATAAATCCAAATAAACAATCCTTTCTCTCCCCCCATTGGCACTGTCAATGATGGGCCTTTCCATCCCTTAAAGTAATCTTTCTACATAAAATCTAAATATGGCTTTCGCTAGCCAATTTCATGACAGTACCACATAGGATCCCTACATATCACCTGTATACGAATCGCGAACCAGTCTGGAGTATTTGAACATCATACCCGGGTCACCTAGCGATGGGCCGCGGGAGGCCAGCCCCAACTACACTTTCACCCACCTGCTCCCATAGAAAAATTGTAAATATTTTGCGTACCTATTTTCTGAAATATCGCTTGAAAGTCCCCAATGTTATATCCCCAGTGCTATAAAGCTATTGCTCAAGAAGCCAGTATACTGGGGTTGGATGCTTAATAAAACATATGCTGACGCCTAGATAAGAAGGTTCTGGAAACTTAATACCCGAGGGAGAGGGCTGTCTGGGAAGCCTTGAAACCCTATGTAGAACTTCTTATTAGTATCTAAGACTATGGGAGAATGTGCCCTTGGATTTTTTTAAGGCCCCATTTGTTTGTTTTTTTTGTTTTTTTTGTTTTTAATAATACACCATCAGAAGGGATATCCATTTGACCCAAGGTGGTGTCACCTTCACACTAATTAACAAGTAGCGCGCAGGATGGGACCATCCCAGCTTCCTTAAGAGTCATACCAAAGTCGATTCCCTGTTGGTATATCTTTCGAGGAAATGTCGTTGTGAAAGAAGAGACATCGAATCCTATAGCGATAGCAAGTATGTTAGTATGTTAGTTGCTGCAGAATGTGGGGGGGGATTGGATGGAGATAATCACCCCTCTCTTCTTTGACAACTTGTGCTACTTCGAAGAGTGTGGTTTCAACAGGGAAGGTCTTGATCAACGGCGGTTGGCCGGTCGGAAAACGCAATTGTAGACGGGTCTCTGAATGAGCGGTGGCAATTCTTGGGGCCGCCGGTTTCGGCGTCGCAGCCGCTGGCTCCTCTAATATTTTGCCTTCTCGAACCGCTTTCTCTTTCTCTGCTTGTCTTCTTCTGGCCTCCTGGGTTTCCTTTATCTGTTGACGAACCCTTTCCTTGGCAGCAAGCTCCTCCTGCTTCTCCCGCTTGCGCTTTTCGACTTCCTTGAGTTGTTCTTTTTTCTTTAATTCCTCTTTAATCTTTTCAGATTCCTGGCCTTTTTTGCGACGGATCAACTAATAGGGTTAGCAAAACAGGAAAATTAATTACATTCAAAACCCTCACCTCATTTTTTTTCGCTTCTTCGCGATCTGTCTGGGCTTGCGCGGCTTTTTTCTCGGCCAATCTGATCGCACGATTTTTTTAGTATATACAAGCACTCTCCTATCTTCAAGTTTGAAAGTACTTTTCTCGAAGTTCCCGAAGTTTTGCAACCTTTTCTTCCGCTGTAAGGGGTTGAATGATTTCCGTAGATTCCTCGAATTCCGTGTGTTGGCTGTTTCAATCTTTAGTAATGTGCAGGGTAATTGGGTCCCATGTCAGTAGGAAGGCTCTGCCTGGACTCTGGACTCACGTTCTTGTAGCGTGGTATTCTGCGCGAACCGCATCCGAAAACAGCTTACCGCACTCAGAACATTTGATACTAGCAGCAGTACCAGGGATTTCCGGCTTTTCATCACCATCGTACTCATCTCCACCACTACCGACAGGGACTGAAGACGAGCCGGGGTTGAGTGGTCGATCGTCTGAGCCTTTGAGCTGTTCCATAGGTGTCTCTTCGTTTTTCTCAAGCCAGGTCAGGGCATCCTGAACTACAGTGGAAGTCAGTGAGACAAACATCTTTTAAAAGAATCTAGACCACCTACGACCACCAGTATTTTTTAGTGCGAGTGTAACGCGTTCAGGATCGAAACCCATTTCGATAAGTAGGTCGTAGTCTGTTTGACCCATTGTTCAAGAAGGGAAGATGTATGGGTTTTCTATTTTTCTATTTTTTTTATTTTCTAGTTTTTAGTTTTACCTGTTAAATCGCACGGTGGAGGTAAGGATACAGTGTAGGAGGATACCTGGCAACGTCGATACAGCACAGAGCGTATGTGTTGGTGGGAGTGTGGATATGAGAGGAGGAGGGGATGGTGGAGGCAGTGATCGATTGTACTACAGGTACAGTTGTGGTTGTGGGTAGAGCATACTCGAGTAGAATTGTGAGCAAGGAGGGCTTGCGACGTCACCGGCGGGGTCGACACTTTTCTGGGTATGGTGTGGCGGCTCGCGTGAAGCTCGTAGCCAATAGAGGTGTGGCTCGCGCGGAGGAGGGCTAACGTGGCGGTGCAATGAATGGTTGGCATTTTTGGACACACTTTGCAACGCTTTGAAAGCACGACACGCAGCAGGCTACCCACTCAGGCAAGGACAAGACAGTTACTGACACTGAACTACGGTAAACCGACAGACGGAGAAGGCCTAAAACTAAAGCAGAAGAAAACGAAGAAAGAAAGGGAAAAAATGGGGAAAGAAAAAAAAAGGACATCACAAGCAGAAGGAGGGAAGGGAAAAAAGAAAAAGAAAAAACCCATCCAGCGACAAGTAACAGAGACAGAGTAGAGTAGGGAGAAAAAGAAAAAGAAAAAAATATAGTAGGACTAAGAATCCAGAAAAGAACAGACAGCCAAAACCCTCCCTCGACCACTACTCTGACCTCACTAGTCTTCCTCCTCTCCACCTCTCCCAAAACGTCTCCCCAAACAACCCCTTGGACAACAACCCACCACTGCACCTCCAGCTTTACACCCCCACCACCTGTCACTTTCTCTACCAACCTTCATCTTCCATCATCATCACCCATCAGCATCACCACCCATCCCCAACCACCGACTTAGCGTCCACCACAACTAGTGTCTTTAGATCACCCTTCCCCATCCCGTCCCGCTTTCGACTGAGCATAGATTGTTCTTTATTTATTTCTCTCTTTTTTCTCTTTCTCCCTTCCCTACAAACCCCACACGAAACCAAATAATCATGAGCATTGAACTTGACCCCACTGAGCTGGGATTTGAACGTGAGCCTTCAATGTTTTTGGTTTGGCCGCGGGCCCGTGAACTGGCTGACCGGCTCCAATATAGGCCCGTTCAACCAGGAGGTAATTCAAACGCTTCATATCAGGAACCCCAACTATGATCCTGTCGCCTTCAAGGTTTGTCGAGCCTCATGTTCCTATCCGAGGTCTTGCATTCTTGTTAACAAAGTGAATCTTCGGCTTTAGGTCAAAACTACTGCTCCGAAACAGTGAGTGCTATTCAGGCCTACATCACTCGGCGGTGTTCAGTCTACTGTATATTATGTACTGACCTTTGATAGGTACTGTGTTCGACCTAATTCTGGCCGTATAGAAGTCGGTAAACAGGTTGAGGTCCAAGGTACCGAGGATCCCTTCGATATACTCGGGATTTTTATAATATCTTACACCATATCTAGTCCTTTTGCAAGCAATGAAGGAAGATCCCCCGGCCGATTACAAGTGCCGCGATAAATTCTTGGTGCAGTCTGTTGCGATCACCGCGGATAAGGAATACAACACTGTTGGGCAGATTGTGAGTTTCCCCCATGAAACAGCTTAAACTGAGCTTCTGCTTTCTGACACTCTTTTAGTGGTCACACGTTGAGAAAAATGAGAAATCGGCCATCCAGGAGAAGAAAATTCGTGTCGTATTCTTGCAACCGGGCGAATTGTCTGCGCCCAATGGCGAAGTTCCGGTGGGTCGATACAGTCCTCTGCGCATTCTCAACTCTTGGAACAAAAAGGAATCGGCGAAAAGATATGATAATAGCCTAGCTAACATTTACATAGCGGTTTGAACCTCACCAATCACCCCCGCCATACTCCGATCCCCCTCCAACACAGCACGAAGGCCCATCCACTAATCAATCTGCGGAGCCCATCTCAATTCCTAAGCCGGAACCCACGGTTGCTGAGTACAACCCACCGGTTCATAGTAGAGCTGTGAGTGGCCCAGATATGTCCATAAAATTAGCTGAGGCACACGCCACTATCACGAAGTTGCAGCAGCAGCTCAAAGAGCAGAGTATTCGTGAAGAGGCAAATGCTGCTATGGCACTGGACCCCAATGAGCGTATAGCTGAAGGAAATGTTGGTCTGAACCTCGTCGCCCATCCCCCAGAGGGTATATCCGTACAAGCCTGCGCAGCTATGTGCTTGGCCACATTCTTGCTAGCCTATTTCTTCTTTTAAACCATCCAAGGCATGGGACATAGCCTAACCACCTATCTTTTTCCAATATTTCCTTTGTATACCTGATGAGGCGTAACGTGCTGGATCGTGTGGGATTATGGTATTATTGACCATTTTTATTTTTTCCCCCATTGCAATTCCTCTTTCTCTGTACTCTACAATGCTCTTGGGAGATTTCTCAGTTCTTGTTTTTTTTGACATTTGTCACCTCATGTGCATGTTTCTTATATGATGGTTCCGGGATTGCTCTCAGGTGCCGTCGCCGTTTTATGGGAAATGGGGGTGGGCTAAGTGAGTGACGAATGTTCCTACACCTGCTCTTCGGCAACATTTTATTTCATTTGTCTTGTTTCTGCCTATCTTCGTTTGCCATTATCTCCGTCTTCATTTTTTCTTTTTCTTGCTCTCATAACATGATTTGAAACTACTTTGGTCCTTAACAGGTCAGATGGGAGGAAACCCCGAAGGTATCGGTATTTTTTAATTTCGAGCATAGTAGAATAAATTGACCATGTCGCCTACCCAAATCATGCCGTAGTTGGAGCAGTCTAGTAATTAGGGAAGGGAGAGGTCTACATAATTATGAGGTTTTCATTCTTTCTTTTGCCCCTTTCGTTATTTTCTCTCTTTTTCGGCGTGTAGCCTACCCCCCCCCCCCCCACATACTGTACTCGGGTGCTCCCGGGGGGGTGGTGGTCATTAAAACCCGGAAAACTATCTCTGTCGATCCCGTACAACTCTCTCTAGACACAAGGGTTATGTTCCCCGATTTTTAATGACTCCCCCCCGGCTACTGCGTACAAGATTGGGCCATTTGTGCTGTCTGGGTATCATTCCGGTAACTTACTCTGTAAGTGATATGTAAGGTACGGACTCGCTGCTCGGGCCATACCAATACTCGAGTACTAGTACCGGTTATCATACAAAAGGTATTTTGTCTCTCCATAAGCAAGTATTTGGCGAGTCAAGCTAATCAATTACTGGAGCAATAAAGCTAGAAGCTTTGACAGATGTGGGGAAGACGATTTTCTATCCACCCTCATCCGAATATCCCAGCAGCAGAGAACACAGGGTACGGGAGCGGTTTAGACTCGTTTGACCGACTACTTCGAGCACCGGCACATTATTTCTCCTTCCCGTGAAACAAAGATCCTCACCCCTCGCCGCACATCCCCCCTCCCTACCACACCTGCCGACCTCCAACCCCTCATAAAATACCCCGCAAATCATTGTTTCCAAAGGTCTAACAAGGCAGCAAACCCCTTCTGCTCTTCAATCAATCACCCAAACCTCTAAAACCAAACCTCTACCCCTACCTCCATTTCTCTACCTTTACGATGAGAGCCCCAGCAACAGAACGTCCCCTCACCGCCGGGCCTGTGGAAGGCCCTGAAAAACCATTCCCGCTACGCCTCTCGGGGCCTGTAATCAAAGGCTTCGGCCGCGGCAGCAAAGAGTTGCAAATCCCAACGGCAAATATACCAATCGACGGCCTTCGGGTCGGTGACTGTGAGACAGTGGAATCCGGCGTCTACTACGGATACGCTGGCCTCGACGTCTCGCCCACTACCGACGACGACGATAAGTCTTCTGCTACCGCCGCCGCCTCCACCACTACTGCTGATAGCAAGGTCTTCCCTATGGTCATGTCTATCGGCTGGAATCCCTTCTACAAGAATTCTGTTCGCTCCGTTGAAGTGCATATCATACACATTTTCCCCAAGGACTTCTATGGCGTGCAAATGAATTTAGTTATTCTGGGGTTTATTCGGCCCGAGTTTGATTATGTCAGTAAGGAAGCACTGATTGAGGATATCAAGATGGATATCAAGGTTGGTGTAAATAGCTTGGAGAGGGAGGAGTATAGAGAGTATAGGAATGATCCCTATCTGACCAACTTTGAATGTTGAGTGAATGGCTTCTCCTTTCTTTTGATTATTTTTTGATCTTCGATTTTATTTATGTTTTAGCTGGGATTTCTTAGTGTTGAACAAAGGGGTTTTAGACGGTGTTGGGCCTTGGGGTGATACGGTGCTGGCGTTGTATTCCTGGTCCTATATTTTTTTACGATGAATCTATTGTCAGCTTTTGCACACGGGGGCACCGAACCCTCTGGGAAACACGCACGCTGGATTCCACAAAAGGCACAGGGTCCATCTACTGTCCACGTTTCGCTTAGTATACATTTTACGGCCATCAAAATCCTTCCCGCTACCGCCCCACCACTGAGTTAACGTCACTGGCTCCGGAACTACCAGTTAACCAAAGCGAATGTTACTGGTTTAGCGCACCACCAGTCTAGCGAAGCCAAAAGTCTATTATGATATTGTAAGGTGCAAAGGAAACTTTTTTTGGACGGCCTCTAATCCTCTTTTTTGGTGGCGCCATTCATGCCTTCTATCTCTTCCTTTGTCTAGCCCGCAGTGACTTTGCGTCCCGACCCCACTTGTTGCTCCCGCCTCACCCTTGACCATAAGGAGACATCACTGTCCCAAACGAACTGCCAAATAACATAGGACCAACTGTTGTGACGGGGGAGAGGTTCGTAGAATTCCTTGGCAATCTCGCGAAGCTTCCAAAGACGAGTCCAGGGAATACCAGGGAAATCGTGATGTTCGTTGTGAAGCCCAACATTATAGGTAAAGAAATTCAACGGACCGTAATAAGAGTATGTCTCCACGGGCGCTGGACCGTCGGAGATGGTGCCCTTTGGCGAGGGGTTTGGCCTCTCAAAGACGTACTAGAGGGGGCATTAGTAAATAGTGCAATTAGGCAAGTGTAAAACGGAATCCATACATGTTCGGCAATGAAATGGCCAGCGCATGGGTGTAAACTTCCGGCCAAAAAGCTGCTCATAATCAGATACGCAAGAGCATTCCCACCGCAAGTTTTAACAAGGGTAGCATCAAATATAAGCTGAGCGGTAACATTGAAGAAGTGCAATCTTGTGAAAGGAATCTGGTACACCATCATGGGCCGTAGAGCGTAGAAAAGGATTTGGAAAGTGCAGAAAAACGCTTTCCCAAGCACAGAGTCAAGGAAAATAGCCTCAAACTTTGTTGGAAGGTCGGTGTCAAGGCCGTCAACACCAAGCGCCTTGTGATGAGTCAGGTGATATGGGCGAAAGGCTGCACTGTACGGAAGTCCAATGGGTAAGTTGGCGAATACAGCGATCATTCTGTTGGCGAAAGCTGAGCGGAAAGCGAGATTATGGGATATTTCATGAATAGCCAAAAAAAGGTTCTGGTTCGCAGTTGCTCCAATAACATATGCCATAAGAAAGAACTGGCACGAGAATACCGGGGTCGATTGCAGGATATATGCGCAGAAAATCTGCAAGGAAACCACGGCGAGGACGACATATTTGGTCAGAGGTTCTGGACCGCAGAGTTTGATAACCTAGGTAGTTCGAATGAGCATGTGCTTTATACATTGATGACGAGCTCAATTGAAGTTACCTCAGGATGGGCCTTAATTATCTGGTGTCTCCGAGTTCGGTGGGGCTCTTCTTGATAAGTCTAATGAATATATGATAAGCATAAGCTCGCTTCAAGGCAAATGGAATAAGGAAACAAAAAACGCTAGGGGGCGTGGTATATACCCAAAGCCAATCATTGGCAACCTGTTTGGAGGCCTTGGCTGAAGGCATGGTGGAAGTCTCAACAACTAAAGTCGTGAGAATTAAACAAGGATGTACGAACGGCCGGAAAAGGAGTGATCCGTAGGCAGTGGTGATAAAGGAAAGGCGGAAGACCGATATGTCGAAGGTGGAAGACTTCTTACTTACATGCAGTCATGGATGAAAGGGAAGAAAGAACTAGGATACCTGGCGCTAGCGGAGGTGGTGAAGAAGATAATAGAGCTGGTGGTGACGCGAGCTAGGCAATCTCTGGAATCATAAGTGTCACTTTTCCCCTATGTGATGGGAAAGGCTCGAGACGGAGCCCCTGAGTACCTAGGGTCCAGGGCGCCAAGCTTGGGATTCTAGGCAAGGAACAAGAGTTGCCAATAAAGTGAGGGCACTAGGTGTCAACGACACGTGATGGACAAAACCAGCCCCATGCCACACTCTGCACCTCGTTGTTCCAGACCCTACTGACTACTGGTACCACAATTACACATCCCCGCGAACTCATTGACTCGCCGCTCGGCCTCCAGATGCTCTCTCATCCCTTCACTTCTCCATCAGCGTCCATCCATCTACATTGAACTGGCTTACATCTGATTTAACAACTCGATATCCTCTACTTCCCCGGGACCCCCATTAATTCGAAAATCAGTCCCAGTTTGCTTTACCCACCATGTCTGATTCTGAGAGAGAGAGAGAGAAGGCGCTTTCGGAGTTCAAGACAAAAGTTGTCCATCCCCTCAGTTATCCGTCTATCTATTTCAGCATACAGGGCTTTTATAATCTCATCAAGGGCGTGTTAGTGCTAATATTCTATTCTCTCTGTAGCTTCTTGAGCACCGAGAATGGGATGCAAAATTAAAAAATTTGAGGAAAGAGATTAAAGATCTTCAAAAGGAGTTCGACCATACCGAGGAGAATATCAAGGCTTTGCAGAGCGTTGGTCAGATTATTGGGGAGGTGCTGAAACAGCTCGATGATGAACGATGTGCGCTTATATCTCCGCCTATCTTTTCTCTCTCCCCTGGCTAGTAAGGCTAACTATACATCTATTAGTTATTGTTAAGGGTGAAGCTCAACAATCACACTTTTTTTTTTGCCAAGCTCACCACAGGGTGTTAACTATTTGATAGCTTCCTCTGGACCTCGTTATGTTGTCGGTTGCCGTTCCAAAGTCGACAAAACAAAACTCAAACAAGGTGTTCGTGTAGCGCTCGACATGACCACCCTAACCATCATGAGAATGTTACCCCGAGAAGTTGATCCTCTTGTCTACAATATGTCACTTGAGGATCCTGGTCAAGTGTCTTTTGGTGGTATCGGAGGTCTCAACGAGCAAATTCGGGAGCTAAGAGAGGTTATCGAACTGCCGCTAAAGAACCCGGAACTTTTTTTGAGAGTTGGGATTAAGCCACCGAAGGGAGTTTTGCTTTACGGCCCTCCAGGGACAGGAAAAACACTGCTGGCAAGGGCCGTAGCAAGCGGTTTGGAGACAAATTTCTTGAAAGGTGCACCCCATATAAATCCATGCATTCAGCTTCCTGATTGATTGTCTAACGTTAATTTTTTAACCCAGTTGTATCTTCGGCAATTGTTGACAAATATATTGGGGAATCGGCCCGTCTGATTCGTGAAATGTTTGGATATGCTAAAGAGCACGAGCCCTGTATCATTTTCATGGACGAGATCGATGCCATTGGTGGACGCAGGTTCAGTGAAGGGACTTCTGCCGATCGTGAAATCCAACGAACTCTCATGGAACTCCTCAATCAATTGGACGGATTTGATTACCTCGGAAAGACTAAGATCATTATGGCGACCAACAGACCTGACACTCTTGATCCTGCGCTTCTGAGAGCCGGCCGATTGGATAGAAAGATTGAAATTCCCTTACCTAACGAAGTTGGTCGATTGGAAATCCTTAAAATCCACGCCGCCTCAGTGGCAAAGGAAGGAGAGATTGACTATGAGAGTATTGTCAAGATGAGCGACCAGTTGAACGGTGCTGACCTTAGAAACGTGATTACGGAGGCCGGGTTCTTTGCCATCCGAGACGACCGCGATGCCATCACCCAAGATGATATGTCGAAAGCTGTCAGGAAGGTGGCAGAAGCCAAAAAGTTGGAGGGCAAGCTTGGTAAGTCTTCACCTTTCTCCTACCATCCTCAATTGCTTGGCCACTAACAATGTACTCTAGAATACCAAAAGCTTTAGTTGGTTTTGGTTTTTATAAAGCATCTAGTCCTACCATTAATCGGACACGTCGGATGATAATTGGTGCTCTTTGCTGTACTGTAGATTCCTATAAAATCTAAAGCCCTTGTGCGTGCAATGCCCTCTCTTTAAGTGCGCTTTCAGGCCAAACCCACGGGTTGTGATTGGCTCTGACCGGTGAAAAGCACAATCATAAGTGCCAAGGCCAAGTATTGGCATACGTCACTAGATCAAACAGTCCATAGGCCCAGCAATAATTCTGAAAGTTCTCCTAGTGGGGGGGCGCAGCGGAAACAGATAATAGTTTGCAATATAACCATTAGTGGTCGGGAACCACCGGACTAAACCCATCCGTCGCAACTTAAGAGCGTACGAGCGGGGGTTGCTGCTGCTTGCCGAGGACAGGATAAGTACGTGCGGTGCTTAAAAGTGTAGTATAACCATTTCATTAACGAAACAAGACCTCTCTCATCTTGAGCATCAGAGGCGGGCTCAGAACGAGCACATATAACTCACGACCGACGGCGGTTCTTCCCATATGACCATTTCACTTAAGACCGCGCCCCAGTGCTTAACGTTGATGGTATACAGAAACCACCTATCGTGGTGGCTAATGGGTGCCTCTCCGCAGGTCTCTCACTGAACAGCCGCGAAATAGGCATTCCCACAGCTGATCACTCGCTATTCGAAATCCCTGCACGGCGATGACATTATCCCGGACCAGTAAGAGGAAATGGAAGAAAGAAATCGTTAAATTTTATCAAAAGATGTATTGTAGAAGAGTCGCATCACACGCGCAAGGAGTATGCTCATAGAAGGCTTTTAAATCTTTACAGACAAACTAAGACTATACTATACCCCCAGTAAAAATAAGAAAAACAAAAAAACAAAGCTGAAAAGCCAAAACCTCCAGTGGGATCCCTTTCGCGACTATTTATCGTACTTGGCAACGTGGATAGAGATGGCTCTCCCACTGGGATCAGTGACTTTGGACCACATTGGGGTCCAACGCATGACGGTTGTGGCACATTGGGCAGGGAACTGCTCATCAAACATGCATCTGTACCAGTACCCCTCCTTGCTATCAGGCACGTCGTCTCCCCATTCGGGTTTGGGGCTCTTCATTTGCTCATCCGAGACCATCTTTTCGGCGGTGTCCTTTATAGAGATATCAGTGGCTAGAGTTGGGTACATGGATTAGGGTTTAATTACCTTGAGGACGTCAATCCATCCGTAGCCAACACCATCACTGAATTGCTCCTTCTGGCGCCACAGAATGTCGTTGGGAAGGTAGGGCTTAGCACCCGACTCGTCACTAGTATCAAAGGCCTTTCTTAGGATGAATTTCTCAATACGCTCCTTGGTGATAAGTTTCTCGGCGGGGTCCACATTGAGAGAAACCTCAAGGAACTATAGGTTGTTAGAAATAACTCTCGGATAAAGAGGGAAGCATGTGGGAGGTGATACCTGTTTATCTAAGAAGGGAACACGAGCCTCAACCCCCCAGGCGGCGGTAGACTTGTTTGCACGGAGGCAATCGGAAAGATGAAGGTTCTTGACTCTCCTAATATTCTCCGCATGGAACTCGTTCTTGCCAGGGGCATTGACGAAATATAGATAGCCACCGAAAATCTCGTCAGAACCCTCACCACTAAGAACCATCTTCACACCCAAAGCCTTGATCTTCCTGCTCAATAGATACATGGGTGTTGAGGCGCGAATGGTGGTCACATCGTAACTCTCAAGGTGATAAATGACATCTCTAAGAGCGTCAAGACCCTCTTGCAGGGTAAAGTTGAACTCGTGGTGGACAGTTCCTAGGAACTGCGCGACCCTCTTTGCTGCAATTGTATCAGGGGAGCCAGGAAGACCGATGGAGAACGAATGCAATTCAGGCAGGGCTGTAACTGTGGAGTCGTCTTCATCGTCAATTCCGACCAATTCATGGGGGACAACCGAGCCATTGATGATTCCGGCCTTAGCCTTAGCCTTAGCAGTTTCACGTGCAGCGATAGAGGCGATAAGACTGGAATCGAGGCCGCCAGAGAGAAGAACACCGTAGGGAACTTCGGCCATCAAACGTTTTCTAACCGACTTCTCTAGCGTGGTCCTGATAAGTTTGTAATCGATCGGAGTGGATGGGACCATCTTAGGGTCCCACCACGTAGGCTCGAAATATCTGGTAGTCTTCTTAGTGACGGAGTCGTAAACGTGGCCAGGAGGAAACGAGATAATTTTGTCGCAAACGGGGTGAAGACATTTGAGTTCCGAGGCGAAGTAAACGGCGCCGGGAGTCTTGGAGGACCACCCCTGGTAGAAGCTGGTAATTCCAATGGGATCACGAGCTGCGATGGTGCGATCGTTCTTTGCGTCATAGAGGACGAAAGAGAACATTCCGTCGAGAAGCTTGGGGGTATTGATTCCATGATTGGGGTACTATGAGACTCGTTAAATGCTTGCTCCACAACCAAACTTAACCAGAGTCTCTTACCAAGTGCAAGATAACCTCACAGTCGGAATGTGTCCTGAATGTCACTTCGGGCTTGAGTTGCTTGCGCAAGATTCTGTGGTTGTAAATTTCACCATTGACCGCTAAAAATATAGTACCGTCATCGCTGACCAAAGGCTGAGCTCCGCTGTCTGGTCTACCTTAGCAGGCTACTTAACATATGAGGGGTAAAGCGGGGATGCATACCAATTCCGACAATACTTAAACGCTCATGAGTAAGGACTGGTGATGTTAGATCAACCCATAATGCTCTAGGAGTAACTTGAAATTACGCACTAGTGTTGTTGGAAATAATGTTCCCACCTAAATAGGCATGGTTAATTTAACAATCCTCGGGGAGCAATAGAAGTGGGAAGAGGAAGGAGACTTACTCCAATCCGGACCGCGATGGCGAACGCTATCAAAGATCATTAGCTCTCCTTTAGGGATCGAATGGAGTGAGAGAAATTGGCTAGAGAAACCTACGCCTTGGCCAATTGCAAAGCTTGAGGCTTGAATTTGTGAACTTCGGGGTGCTTATGGCAAGCGAATATACCTGTTTCTCACCGTGAGCAGGGGAAAAGGTAAACTTTGACAATGGGGGAGACGAAGGAGGGGCTGCTCACCACACATGATTGCAGTTGGTTCTAGGAGGCTGGTGGTGAAGGGAGGAGAAGTGATGAACGGATGGAAGGGGGAGAGCGGGGGATTTGTAGTGGAGCGAGAACCGCTGAAAAGGTGATGGTGGTGGTGGTGTTGGGGGGAAATATCTGCTATGAGTAGTGAATGGAAGAGCATGTTCAGGTGGGATGAAGAGAGTTGACGGTTGGGGGGGCATTGGCACGAGAGGCTATTCCCAAAAGGGAATTGAAGATTGTTAGGATACAGTAGGGGACCCTTACCTTTGCCCTGGGTCATGTGAGCTAACGGCATGGTATTATAGTATGGAATATCACAATGTCATAATAATAAGGTTGCAGAATTTTTTCTTTCTTTCCGCCAAACTGGTTGAGGTTGCGGAGGGCTCAGGTGGACCCGCACTTGGTCCCATCGCTTTTCCTCGATCAATCAGTCCCTCATCCCTCATCCATTGCCCCCCATCGCTCTTGCAGCTCGCCTCGGGGTCAAAAAGAAAATAACAGCATCGTTATTGCAGAAGAAAAGCAAAGAAAGGGAAGAAGAGGAAGGGAAAAAAGAAAAAAGAAAGAAAGAAGAAAGAAGAAAGAAGAAAAAAAGAAAGAGAAGAGAAATTTTCGGGATAAATTTGCTGTCCACACATGTTGATAACAACGACTTTTTTATTTCTTTTTTTATTCTTTTTTCGTCTGAATCGAGGAGGGGGGGAACCATCATGTTTTGCGGGCTGGCCACCGCTCGGAGAAGCTGAAGAGCTTCTTTTCTTACCATCTAGAATAACAAATGGGAAAAGAATTTTAAAACTTGCCGTTCCGGCAGGCAGGGAAAAACAGAGGATGAGGGCGGAGAGAGAAGAAGGAGGAACAAGGGTATGAGCAACCACTCACTACTCTGGATGAGCGCCCTGTACTCGAGTACTCGAGTGCTGGTACGGTCTCGAGTCTTGTGCGGTCCGATGTTCCAGAGGGAGTTCCCGAACCTTGCCAGGGCTGTACGAGTACTCGAGTACTGGATGGTACTGCACCATTCAAGCACTCTTTCTCCGTGACTGAAGCTCGTGATGAGATTGCTGTAAGCTTAAACTCCCCCACATTAACCTTCCAAAGTATAACATTATCAGAGATGGTAATTGAAAATCGAGTAATACTTCCCCAATCCTTTGTAACCGATATTACAACAGCCTTACCCCGCGGATCGTAAGGCATTCGGGTGAGCTCTCCGACATCCTTCCCCATACATCAGTTCCGTGTCCGTGCGGAACCGTGCGAATTCTGGAGCGTATGACTCTTGACAAATGCTCAACACGACATTGGGGGTTCCGGGGCTCTCCCATCAGCCTTACCTTCGACCGCCCTCATGTTCGGATGGGGCCGATGGCCTTCATCTGTGCTCGAGTGTGTCAAGAAGGCTTTCAAATTTGAGTCTCAAGTCCATCCCACTATTGGGACTGATCTGCACTCTTCAATTGCGGCACCACGAGAACCGGCGGATGACGAACAGGGATCAGTAACTTGTAGTGCACGAGCACTCTCATGTTACCCTACCTTAATGAATCCGCCTTTTATTTGCCTGCCAAACATCCCTATTCGTCACCCGCCGGTCTTCGTCGTGCACCAGTTGAACACCGTAATTACTAATAGGTACGATGCCTTGTCAAACTCACTGTGGGGGGCTAGCTATGACATCGTGATGCCCCACATCTTGAATACTTTTTTTCTCACGAGATGTCACCAATCTCTCGTCATAACTTCTCCCCTTATCACAACTGTGCCAACTTTCCCTCGAGGATTGCGCATGTGTTGCATGTATTGCATTGAAAATTGTATAATACCTATCTCTCCAGAGAAAAATAGAATATAACATCCCGTCACCTGAGCTTTTTTTTCCGGTGAAAAAAGGAAAACGAAACTCCATTGAGCCTACCAATACAACTGAATGAGATTACCAACCCCCTCACCTATTAGGCGCCACCCTCACTCTAACCTTTTTCTTCTCATGTTTCAGGAAGCTTCTAGGCCCCTGGAAGCGCAAAGAAGCAAAAAGCCAACGACCCGTGGGAAGCCCCTAACCCCTCAATCGTGATCGGAAGAGTTTCATCGGAAGCCTCCCTTCTCCGCCTTCCCGCCCGCCTATCAGCGCTCCCGACGACTACCGCTTCTTGGCGGGAGGCCTTGGTTTAGCTTCGTCTTCTTTGATCGGGTGAAGCATGACTTTAATCGGATATTGAGGGTTGTTGGCCTGATGCCCTTTGCTCCAATCGTAACTAATCGCATAGGCAAATATCGATCCGTTTCTGTTAAAGGCGGTAGCGGGAATAGACCAATTGACGGAGGGGAATCCTTTGAGGCGGTGTTTCGCGTCCTTGTCCCTATATGACCGATTAGTTTTGTTATCTCAAGAATGGAAAGGGCCCTTTCGTGTAATAAACGACGTACCAGAAATGGAATGTGCCGTCCGAACCGGCTGTAGAAAAGGTTCCAAAGGTGGGATGGAAGGATATGGCGTTGACGCTATAAACATTTGCGATGCCAGTGGAGGGGGTTTCACGGTGGCATTTAAAGGAAAAGTTCATACTATAGAATTCGTTAGCAACACGATTGGAGTCACAATTATACCTCCAACTCACCTTGCGTTCTTGTCGTCGACATATTGGATCGCACATCTTCCTTCGATACTACCCACAGCAAACCCGGAGGCATCCGGGAAGCAACTTACCACCCGAGTTTGCCATTTTAGCGGACTTTGGATGGTCTTGAAGATTGTAGTAGGATTAGCAAGATTGATAACATTAATATAGCGTTCCGCAGTCCCAGTAACAAGCAAGCCTTGGGAGACATCCAGCGTATACACACGATCTTGGATCTGTACGGTAGCCGCTGGTTGTTGTTGCCGAAGGTCCCAATATTTGAGTGTCTTGTCCCAAGAGCCCGTAACAAGCATTTCACCGGCATTCGGAGCCTGAAACATTCGCACGCAGCTCACAGGTTCATCATGAGCTGCTACCTGAGTGGCCTGACCGGATTGAAGGTCAAACATGCGAGCGGCTTTGTCGGCACCACCAGAGACAACTTTGGTACCGTCCTGAAAATCATTAGTAAAAATGATATGAGGGCACACCCGGAGCTCAAACCGGAGAGATAGATTAGCCAACCTTGGACCAGTGAACCGATAGTGCTGGAGCCTGGTGATCATATAAAGCTTTCCCGATCGATTGTCCCGTTTCTGATATCTCATATATTCGCACCTTGCTATCCCAGGAAGAAACCGCCAAATGCTCGGATTGGGAGGAAAAGGAGAGATCAGACACACTGTCCTCGGGCGGAGAAGTGACCTCCACATCTTTACTGAGGTCACCTTGGGTGTTATTGGCAGATCCAGTTGTGGAGGAAGCGGTGCCCGAGAAGAGCGACATCCTAGCGAGTATGTAGCGATGGTAGCGGGATTATTTAGGGACACACGGGTTCGAGTATTCGAAAGACGGATGTAGGGGGCTGGGGGTATAAGAGATATTGTAGGTTATTCTCGTGTTTCGTTGCCTTCCAGAGCATGCTAGAACGCGCTGAGATGAATTATTGTCGCGATGTGGGAGGCGAGGCGTGTGGTGTTACGCAGGAAAAAGGTGACCAAGATTAGTGGCTTCCACCAGTAAGCTCAATTGCTTAGTCATTCGCGCGATAAGGTGGAACTAAGCTCTCGCGTTGGCTAATCATGCTAAAGTTCCAACGCGTCTTCTCTCACTCTGTGCGAGAAAGTCGCTTCCCTATCTCTCCTCCCCACTCAGACCAGCTCCTATACATCAATATCATGTCTGGCTCTAGTGTCGTCTGCGAACCTCCCCAAATGACTTCACCAACTACTCCTCGTCGCCTTCCGCTCAGTCATTCTTACACCCCGTCTCGTTCTTCACCCTTATCCTCGCACCCCCAGACTACTCCACAAAACCGGTTTGGCCTCAAGATGCTCCCTTCGCCGCCATCCTCTCCGCCAGAGTTTCTCGCTCCTAAGCGCCTTTTCAAACCAGTTCCCTCATCTCACTCTCGTGAGGAGGGTCGAGAAGCCCGGCGAAATCTGTTCTTAAAGAAAGTTCGCGATGCCCGGGACGAAAAGTTGTTGAAAGCGAGAGGTGGAGAAGATGAGGTATGGTATCAATTTTTCCTCAGGCGGATCAGTCTCCACTAATTCGGTCTTTTTTTGCCAGATGATGCGATTAATCTTTGTCTCGGAACAAAAGCGGTGGGAAGCATCGCAAGCAAGAACCGCGGCTTCGATCCCTACCATCTATGAAGAAGAGGAGCTTGGCATCGGAAACGAGGAGCATCTAGACTTTCAAGCTGAAGAATCATTTTTTATGGATCAAGATGGTATATATCGTACTAATTCGACTCTGCCTCCTCTTTCTAATTCTTAATGTACAGAACCTGGCCCTCTAGACGATCTCGATGAAATGCTTGACCGTGACGGCAAGGAACTTGAAGACCTTCTCTCTCAGCTTGATCTACAATTGGATCAAGTCATGCCAGAGGCGAATGGTGAAATGGTGCCAACTTAACTTTTCTTGCCTATCCCCTCTGACGCGATCACTTGTTGAACTTGACCCTCGCCGAGATTCAGGGCTGGGCATGGAATTCTTTGTAATTTTACTATGGCATCATCTGGCGCAAGGAGTCCTGGGAAGCTCACGTTTTTATTTCTGACTCCGAACCTGTAAAATAAGTTCGCGGTTCCCTCTTTGTATAAATATGGTGGGGCATTCTGGTCGTTTGCGCATCTGTTATCTCATTTGTAACCCCTGCTCCCGCACATATTTTTTTCAGAGTACGTTTTAATATACAACTTGTTGCAAAAATCTCCACATATCTACCAATTACTGTACCGCACAATTCGAATCGACATCAGGAGGTATATCCAGGCCTTGTCCCATCTCTCCCATTAACTCTTTTGGGGGTGCGCCGGCGGTTTGCATCTATGGCAAATTAGTTTGGAATGGTGGAGAGCAGGGTAGGGGCAAGCCAACCACCTTTTGCATACGATCAATAATAAATTCTCGGTCTTTATCAGATTCGTCTCTGTACTCTGGTTCCTCAAACTTTGCCACAATCTCCTTAACCACCCCATACTGTTCCCGATATCGTTGCAAGTCCCCGGTGGACTGCCTAGACTCGTTATTCCTCAGCCACTCCGGATATTTCTCGTTCAATTCCTTCATGGGCTCGTAGAGAATTTCTTTGCTCGTGAGCTGCTCCATCATGTTTAAAAGCATTTTGGAGAAGTCCTCGTCGCTTTCTCCTTCACCAGCCGCCCCCTGCATCTGTTTCAACATTTCCGATAAAAAGTCGTCAGCTTCGGAGTCAGCCACGGCAGCGTCAACCTCCGCTCCAGAGGACTTCATGCGATCCATTGTTTGCTTTATCCGGTCTTGGAAATTGGCTGCCGCTTGGTCTGACGGTCTAGAACTGGATGAGCCCGCTTGCCCGGGACCAGGTGCCGAGGTGGCGTCGTTTAGTTCCTTCACAAGGTGCTCAAATTGGTCTTGTAGCTCTTTCTGTAGCTGATTATCAGTCTGCTAACCCCCAATTACCTGCGGGCATGGAGTTCGCCATACCGAGTCTTGCATCTCTCCCAGTAAATCCTGCATTCCCAGCTGCAGCTGGCGAGCAAAATCATCATCGAGTAGGCCTAGAGAAGGCCCACGATTATCGCTTGATGCGCCGGCACCGCCCGATTTTGTCAAGGGTTCACCACTTGGCTGGGGTAAGCTCTGGAATTCGTCTAGCATATCTATAGACATCAATTAGCTACGAGTTACCTTTGCAATGAGCGATGCACCCGCCATCAAGGTCATCCAAATCGTCATCATCGGGGTCCTCTTCAACTGTGACTTTTGGTGGAGGCGGCATGGCGGGGTTTGTTTTCTGTGAACTCCTATCGCGATTTGGGCGATTTGGGGAGAAATATTTAAAAGGGATTTCCTGGCTGGTTTTTGGCGGTCGCGCGGGTTCGATGGTTGTTAGTGGCAGCGGGTGAGGCTCCTGCGCTCCCTTGGGCAAAGCTTGCAGTAGTGGGTTCATCCAGTGGATGCCCATAGGGCCGAGATCTGCCAAACATCACATGGCTATGCTCAGTGCTGAGAAATACATACCCGTATCCCATTAAGTTCTGGGGGTTTGGGGGTAGAATTAGGGATTCTTCGGGGGGTGGGGTGATAAATTATGTAGGAGGGAGCCCGGGCCCAATAGGCACCGTATCTGGCCCTTCAATTTCACATACGGTTCAAGACGTCTATTGTATCATACACTAAATAATTTGTGACGGGGGATGCCTTGGCATTCGGCCACACATTTAAAAAGCAAGGTAGTATTCAACTTCTGATTCAATCATAATTATTTTTGAATAATTAAGTCATAATAGCCGGTTCCTCTCCTATTTCGCTGTCGCTTATAGTCGGGAGAAGCAAGTGTGACGCAAAAGCAAGTGAGACACGCCGGATTTTTTAATTTTTAGGCTTAGATAATACTACTAGTAGTTAACAACCATATATCCCGATTTGATATAGGTTACAAACTATTAATTTAACAGCACTTTTCATAATAGAGTTAGATGATATACATGAAGAATCAGAGTCTGATTTACTAGCCAAATCCTCATAATTATGGCCAGTATGACAGCCTTTTCCCACCTGTCTTGCATATCCATCCTTAACCCTCCACTCTATTGTATAAACGAATGGCACAAGAATCTGAGGTGGTGAACTAGGAGAGTTGTGGAGAGACCAAAGAATCTGAAGTGCTAGTGGGGCCACTTGAATAGTGTTGATTGGGAGCCCGTCAATTGGGGAGGTGATTGGTATTGCCTGGTTCGGATACAATTACTTGGGCGGGTGATAATTGTTATGGGAAGCCTGGGTCAACATGGGGGTTTGAGGACTTTTTCTAGAAGTAAAAGAATAATCTGGCGCGTTAAACTTGCTTTCGCGTCACACTTGCTTCTCCCGACTATGAGCAGCAGCAAAATAGGAGGGGAACTGGCTATTATAGTGTATGAAGAATATCATAGTATTATTATATTAATTGTAGGTCATATCATTCTTCAAGAAGTGCATATTTCCCATGATATACAGACAAATACAAGTATAAGTGCTGGTACAAACAGAAAATTAGAAAGAAAATATTTAACTTCGGGCTTAGAAAGGACTATAAAACTAAAACTAGAATACAGCTAAAGGTTTGATACTCTATGATGAGATTTATACTTGGTAGAAACAATAAACTTATAGGGTTCAGAATCATAGATAGTCCCAGTATTATAAGCATTGATGGTTCTCTTTGTTTGTCTTGCATACCATCAAATCAAGGTATTTGAAATCTGGTGTATGGCCTCGGGAACAAGCCCTTTGAAAGAGGGGAAATCATACTCACAGTGCTCTCTAGTACTATACCTTTTTGCAGCTCACTAGGAGTATTCAAAAATGTTTATCTCAGGGTAAAATAGTGGATAAAATAGTACAAGTAAATGTTCTGTTCTCTCTATGGTTTCTTGAAGTTCATCTTTTTACACATTAAAGTCAGGTTGTCATGCTAGCAGCCCTTTTGCACAGCAATTGCATTCTTTAAGACATCGTTGATTTGGTTTGTACTTATCTGATGATGTCTTTATACTACATTGTGTGAGAAATCTAGGATTACCGCTTGGCCAAAGATTACACAGATTGAATATACTCTGAGGTCCTTTGGGTGCACCATCCGGTGTACCTATAATATTGACCTAGCCATTTTCAGGATGGGCTGAAACTACAACCAATGACATATGCGTGGGTTTTGAATTCATTCCCCTATCTTTAAAGTGTGTTTTAAACAATCTTAAAGCATCTTGAGCATACTTCATATGACAAGTGGCATTATTAAATATAAAGACCACCTGGCATCCAGGAAACTCTTCCTCAATGACTAGAATTGCCTTAGTCAATATTTGATCAAGATCTTTACTCTATCTCATCATATATTTCCTCTACACTGCAAAATCTCATATAATTGACCTCCACCAAGTGTACTGATAAGAGTTAGACTCGCAGAGACATAGAGTTCTTATCCTCTTACCTTATTTCCGATATGGTTATATTTCTCATGAGCCCAAACAAACCTTTTGCTATTATGGATATTAAATGTGCATTGATCATAAGTAATCATAATCAATAGCTGCAAGTTACTACTTAAAACTTGCTCAATTGGGTTTGGAAGAAGGTTCTCTGTTAGGCGCACAGACTTCCCGTAAGGATTCACAGGGCAGAGTAACCCTACTTTGACATTCACGAACTTCGAAGGAAAAAGATAACATCCCCCTCGAGCCCCGGCGTTGGGACAGCACGTCATCACTGGCGGCCTGGGTAGTTGCGTCCCAACACCAAAGTCTACTATCAGTGGAACACAGCCTATAACATCGTATACGTCGCGGCCGTCCATCCATCCGGGTCCTGTCCGCAGGGTGGATGAGGGGAGACCTTAGAATACCTTATGCAGGTGGAGGCAGGTGAATCGGACCACGGCGAATAAGGTTACAGACACTTGAAGACAGCCAGTCAGATGCGTTGGTCGAAGGTAACGGGACGTTTTGCACGAAAGTTAGTCCCCTTGTACCTACAAAGCCCTGTAGAGTGTGAAGGAGGTAACTATACCCAGTGAGTACATCGGGTGCATCCACAAAGGACAGGTTGGTAAAAGATAAAGTCCAAGGGAAAAAGCCCATGGGTACGATCCTGAGGACGAGTTGGGTAATGCCGGAAGATTAGAATACAACAGGAGGTTGCATGCCAAATTCTCAACGGAATCAGTCAAAGAAGATTGGCCATCTTCTATCCAGCGAGTTAGACTACCCTCGGTGAGCACAGGGGTGGTAAGATAAGATAATTCGTAACGATAATTGTCAACGGATAAACGGATGAGCTGACACCTGACGTGGTCTCCACACTATCAGGAATAACAGAAGTGCAGACCGATAAGTTGGGCATGGGAGCCAAAGGTGTGGTAGAGAGTTTTCAGGGTCTACGAGTGTTCGCATTCAGGTGAAGTTCCCCGAATTGCGGACAAGATACTTAGTTAGTATAGAGATAGGATGTATACCGCGATTGCTCGGACGCAGAATATAAATATGAAAGCATCTTCGCTGCTACTAGAAACAACAAGCACGGACAAGAGATCTTATCAATATAATAAGTTTCTACAGTTTATCGTTACGAATACTACTTCGAATATGTATACTGAAGTACCCATTATATCTAGCCTATATTACTCGTGTCTTCTCAACGACTTCTCCGATATAATAACGACTCAGGTTCTAGCTGTTGGAATACCTCATGCCGAAGCTGCCACCTAACATTCTCATCCCATTCCATAAGTCTAGATTCAACTGACTTCAAAAATAGTAGAAATCCCTTTTTACAATATATAACAACATGCTTTCTTTGCATGTTCATCCTTGTAGCCACCTTTCTTTACCTCTTTCCATTTAAATACCAGCTTTGACAATGACAGGGTAGCTGTTCAACCTGTAATAACCTTTTGAATTTGCAGAATATTGCTTCAACCTCTCTCACAAATAACCAGATTATCGGTTTGAGCCCAGCACTTGTTCATTACTTGAGCCATCCTCTAAGTGTCAATATTATTGGATTCATGTTAGTTAATCAAATAGGTTTTGAATTGTTCACATTTAAAGAATAAAGGTAGTTACTTGGACCTGATATCAATGTATATTGTCTAACTGGATGAGCAAAAAATCATTTTTCTCTGGATGGACAGAGCCCGCTTCCGGACGAATATCAGCTCTTTGCGTCCTGTCCTCCCGGATCTCCCGTGCCTTCGTTGCCTGTCATCTCTTGCATCTGGTGCACCCGGACACCTCACTTTTCCTGCACAGCGTCAGACGCGCTTGTTGCGGCCCGACCCCCTCCTAGTGCCTCCCCCTTGTGTCCGCCTGCTTAACCTCTCGTCTACTGGCCTCCTGCCTACTCCTTGCAGTTGTGGGCGTCCAGCCACCATCTCTGCGACCCTTCCACCTCTGGCGACCTAGATCTGTCCGCTTCCATCCGCTTCTGTCCACTGCCATCCTACGTCGCTTTTTTCTTAGTGTGCACCCTACGGTCACTTCCATAACTCCCTTACTGTTGACAAGATGAGCGGCGCGGCCGCTATTCAGACCCCCTACTTTGGTTGGCTTCCCTCCCCGCAGGAGAGCATAGATTCGCATTAATCATCCGCAGAACTGAGGCGGCCGGGTTGAAGCCAGAGACTTTCTACGGGAATGTCTCCCTTAAGTCGCCGGCTCCAACTTGGCCGTCTATTTAATTCAATTTATTTAAAACATTCCCTTAAACGCCCACGGATCATGTAGTACTCCTGCAGCTGAGTGGAAGCCGGACACTCAATATCGGCACTGCCACCATTAGTGTACGGCTTCAACTTGGCCGTATATTCATACAGAACAATTCATCCTATTGAAAACATTCCCTTCAATGTCCGCGAATCATGAATTACTCCGGTGGCCGAGTTGAAGCCGGACACTCAATATGGGAACTGCCACCTTAAGTGTCCAGCTTCAACCCGGCCGGATATTCGTGTGGAACAATTCAACCTATTTAAAACATTGCCGTAAACGCGCACGGATCGTGTAGTACACCCCCGGCCGAGTTGAAGCCGGACACCGAATATGGGTACTGCCACCTTAAGCGTACGGCTTCAACTTGGCCATATATTCATGCAGAACAATTTAACCTATTTAAAACATTCCCTTAAATGCCCGCGGATCGTGGAGTACTCCCGCGGCCAAGTTGAAGCAGGACACGCAATACGCAAACTGCCACCTTAAGTGCCCAGTTTCAACTCGGCCGAATAAATACTGTACATAATTGGATAAAATAATTTAATATATTTCATTAAACGTCCTCAGATCAATTCTGTGATTCACTATCCATTGCTTCTCACGGTTAGGAATTACCTGTGTCTGTCCAATCAGTGCCCCTATACTGACTATTCGCATTTCTCGACCATTGATCCGGTTGCCGACTCGAATATATCCGCTTGGAATGTGAAATCTGCCACGATTGATCGGATTGAGTATGCGAACTAATGCCAGGCGATGGACAGCTGCGGTCTTACTTAGAATATTTCTTATCTTGAAAAGTGCTAGCAACCGAGCCACCACACGTTCTCGTTAATCTGCATAGTTTGCTTCCCCACCAGTCTGGACCTGTTAGGCGCACGGACTCCCCGTAAGGATTTACAGGGCAAAGTTACCCTACCTTGGCGCATACGAACTTCGAAGGAAAAAGATAACACCCCCCTCCAGCCCCGGCGTTGGGACGGCGCGTCATTACTGGCCGCCTGGGTAGTTGCGTCCCAACACCAAAGACCACCATCAATGGAACACATGTTATAACCCCCAATACGTCGCGGCCGTCCGTCCGACCGGATCCTGTTCGCAGGATATATGAGGGGAGACCTCCGGGCACCTTATGCAAGTAAAGGCAGGTGAATCGGGCGACGGCGTATAAAGTTACAGACGCTTGAAGAGAGACAGTCGAAAGAGTGGGTCGAAGGTAACGGGACATTTCGCACGAAAGTTAGTCCCCTCGTACCTACTAAGTGGGGTAGAGTATGAAGGAGGTAACTATGCCCAGTAAGTGGATCGGGTGCATCCACAAAGGACAAGTTGGTAAAAGATGGAGTCCGAGGAAAGAAGCCCATAGGTACGATCCCGAGGACAAGTAGTGTAATGCCGGAAGACCAGAATACGACATGCTGTCGCGTGTCGAATTCTCGATGGAACCAACCAACCAAGAATGGCCATCTTCGGTCCAGCGAGTTAGACTACACTCGGTGAGCACGGGGGCAAGATAATTCGTAATCCTTGTTGTCAACGGATAAATGGCTGAGCGGACACCTGACGTGGTTTCCACACCATCAGGGATAACAGACGTGCCGACCGATAAGTTGACCATGGCAGCAAAAGTGTGATGGAGAGTTTTCAGGGTCTACGAGTGTTCGCACTCAGATGAAGTTCGCAGAGTTGCGGGCAAGGTACTTAGTTAGTGTGGAGTTGGCATGTATACTGCGATTGCTCAGACGGGGAATATAAATATCGAAGCATCTTCCCTGCTATTTAGACACACCAAGCACGGAGAAGAGATCTTATCAATATAATAAGTTATCTACACTTTTATATCGTTACCAATGCTTCGACTATCTACACCGAAGTGAATATTACATCTAACCTACATTACTCGTGTCTTCTTAACGAGTTCTCCGATATAATTACGATCCAGGTCCTAGCTGTCGGAATACCTCACGCCGAAGCTACCACCTAACAGGACCCCCCAACGCCGGGGCCGGAGAGGGGTGTTAGGTGGTTGTTCCAGTGTTCCATCTAACTGCTCTCTTCACCCTACTATGCCACACCTTTATCGCAGTTCCCCCTCCTCCGGTTGGCCTGCCTTCCTCTCGGGTTATCCTGCCATTGCCCCCTCCTGCCATTCCCCTTCTGGCAATCCCACCTTCAACTCAAGTTACCCTACCTTTAGTTCTCTCGCTGTTCTACGTTTTGGTAAAGTTACCCTACTTTCAAATCAAGTTACCCTACTTTCACCTGCTCATATTATATTATACTAACTTCTCCCTAAGGTTACCCTGCCTTGCCCTGATGTTACCCTACCTTTACACTCTCAATGTGGTCCTCCCTTGAACCTAACACCCAATCGTTTCTAGAGCGACCATTGCGGAATGCCTTTGTTCCAGTACAGCGGGCCCGGTGGATCTGGAACCTCTCAGTTTCCTGACAGTCAGGCACTGGGATTTCAAGCCGAGTAAATCCTTCTACAGGAAGTAACTCCAGTTAGGCGGGGTCTGCAGGCAACAGGTGGTGATCCGCAGCAGTCTGCCTGATAAAACGCAGTATCTCCTCTGTCATGTTGGAATAATGGATATCCAGGGCTGAGCATAATTTGGTCAGCGTGCTGGTGTTCTTCATACCGCCTTTAAGAACCCAGCGAGATGTGCTGCGACTTGAAACCGTCGGCATTTCCATCCCACTATCGTCTACCATGATCACAGCTTCAACTTTCCAAAGTGCTTCTATTGTCTGCAACCTTATTCCTAGGACGTGCTGGCGGCCATACTGTGACAAGATCTGTCACCTGGCTTCATTCTTGTTTGACCAGCCGTATCCATCTTTAATCTGATCTTTATGTGCTAGTTCTCGATCTCGGTTGAATACATCGATATGGATCCAAAACGCCGTACGTGGGAGGCAAAGTGAGTCAGGTAGTCAATCTTGATGAAGTTGAAGTGGTTCTCACGCCATATCAAATCTGCCCGCCGATCAGACCTTTCAACCCTCTCTTGATCAGCCAGCCGACGGCGATTACCGAAGGTTCTCTGGTGGACTTCTTTAGTATGTTGATCTGCCATTAGTTCCCTTAGCTCCAGATTCTGGCGATTTGCTTGAGCGCAGGTAGCCTTCGAGGTACAGACCTCAAGAAAAATGTCCTTTGTCCGGTGGAATATCTGCAGGTAGCTTTCCATGTAGGAAGGTGTGTCTGGTGTATGACTGCGATATTGAGCCATGAGAGTGAAGTCCACCAGCGCGCCAACACACCTCAAAGCGCTCGTGAAATCCTGATCCTGAGAACTGTCTGGATTTTGCAATGCGGACGCCAATACAGCTGAAATACAATGGCCGAGTTTGCTCATCTTCTTTCCTTGCCATTGTGTGATTTCGCGAAAGGCCTTTTGCTGTACGCTAAATCCGGGGTAAGGAGGAATTTCTTGCCAAGCATCATCGAATGCGTGCTGCCGTTTATGCTTTTTCAGGAATCCTTCTACCCATTCCATCATATGTTTGAATAAGCCAAGGTAGATATTGTGCAAGAGGCCGGCTTGTGTAGGTCCGCGGGCTTACTCGGTAGAGTCCAGTGAATACATTGTTTCCTATTTTCACACCCACCACTCAAAGTATTCAGCAATGCGGGCCGCTTCTGCCCGCTCATGCCTCTAGGCTTTGTCTCTGTATAGGATGTAGTCGCGGGTCTCATATATCGGCCGGGGATCCCCACCGAGCTCCTCTCATGGGACCTCACACTTTGGACATGACTTGCTGCCTATTCCTTGCAAGGCTGCATGCTCAGCATGATCCACGATCCAGGCTGAGAAAATGGGAAAACAAAGGCCTGTGTTGCTGTCTGCCCAATCCATTACCATTCCTTCTTGAGCAACCTGCTGTAATGGTACCAGGACAAGATCGAAGACAGACGGCAAGACATCGGCGTTGGTCTGCCGATGGGCTTCGTTGGCACGGGCTGATTCGCCAGTGAACTTTGGCGCTACTGGAACCAATGCCAGAAGCAGGATTGGCATCTTGGCAGGGCTACTTCTTGTCCTGGAAAGGATATTACCGGTCGTCATGTATACCGGCCAGGCTTTCTTATCCCGGGAGAAATTGGTAAGGTGCGTTTGGTTAGACAATCCGATAATGGACCTGGCGGGCAAACCTTTCTACCAAGGAACGGAATGCGCTGTTCGCACTGGAAACACCACTCCAAGAACTTGTCAGGACCGGTCTCATACATGCATATCCCACCACCAGTCCACCGTATGCATCTCTGAATATAATTGCTCCCCACTCGAACCATATTCTCGAATAGGTGCGTAAACCATATCTGAGTGATACCCGACCTGACGGCTCAAGTAGCGGACACAGTCAATAATATTTCGATAATAGAAAGTTGTTGCATGTCGACCATCATGAATACTGTCTTCCGCCCACACCAACTATTCATGAAATGGGTCCCGTATGTCGAGGTGTTGTCGCAAGGTATAGGCGGACTGGAATAATCTGCCAGTGCTATCTGTACCGCCTAAAGCTTCCGCAAAGTACGCGTCGATCTGCGACTTGGCTACCTTGGTCCGGACAAACCAGCTTGCCAAATTAAAGTCGTTTTCAGATGACAAAGGGCTCCAAGGGTCATCGGTCATAGCCTTGTTAAGCTCGGTATAGCCAGCAACTTCGCCGAGTGGGCTGCCGGCACCAGGAATAGTTTCTTGACCCGAAGGGGGCACGTGGACTGGTCGGTGGCAACCTTCTTCCGTGTCTGAATCGTTCTGTATATTATCTATCTCACCACTTGCTGTATGGAAATCTGGGATCTCGAGCCTGCAATCAGATTGGGGGTCTGAGTCAGTCAGGTTTTGAAGTTCATCACGAACAAAAATAGGTCCCATGGAAGCCTCGTCGGCAATCACGCCGAGGGAAAGACTGATATCAAGAGGCATTGTCTGAAGGTGTTTGCGTATCCCGCAGCTTGTTGATAACGTCGCCTGCAATAAGGGCACTTTGGTGTCTTTGAGATCATCCTGTGTGGTGTTTCTCTTTCAAGTAGTCTGGCGGATGCGTAAGCGGATGGGGTGAGCGATGACAGCAGACTCAGTCAGTCAAAGTGAAGGGTAGGTTTCTTTCAAGGAACAAATCGAGAAAATTTAAAGTTTGTTTAGTCGGATGACGAAAGGGTCCAGACATTCAAGCTGCCAACAGTTATTCACAGTTTACATTGTGAAACCTGGTCATTGTTGAGATAAGAATATGGGAGACTTGGCTCATGGGTCGCGGCTCCAAGGCGGCTCTGTTGCGGCTTAAAACCTTATCTGAAACCTATTGTTATTCTGGGTGGGTCACGTGACCTTTCAAGATATTCAAGTTTGTACAGGGTACAATCCCGCAAACCCCACTACAAGCGTCCTCGTGCGGCCTACATCAGCAAAAAAAGCCTTTGCTCCGGACGGACCGGCATTGCGTCTGAACGCAGGAAGTCGGTCTGGAGCATTCTGCCCGCCCAGCCTGCACTCAGATGACCCCAGCCCAATGGTTGCATCCTAGTCCGTTGGGTGCAATACAACCCGCATCCTGTCTGCCCAGTGCACCAGAATGGTCTATTTCACACGCAAATCTCCCGAAGAACAGCAAGGTAAGTGACTTATAGGGGACTGCATGGGCGAACTCTCCCTGCCCCTGATGGCCCCTACTTACAACAGCCTACTTTATCACCAGGTAAAGGCTGTGCAGATGAAAAAGGATCTAAACATAGGATGACTAACCATCTATTGTCCCGGTAACGACCTAAAACATACCCCTTATTTGATCACAGGTAACAAGACGCGCAAAAGCCTGTGGTTTCTAAGTTTTTGCATACCAAGTAGCAGGCTTCATGATCGAATCAGTGGAACTATTGAATATTATCAACATTCGGAGAGGAGCATGCACTTCCATCCAGGTTGACACTATTCATTAGCCCTAAGCGAGCGGATTGCAATCAGGCCCTTCCTGCCTCGAGCGGATTCCAATGAGGTCCTTCCTGACTCTAGCGGATTGCAATGAGGCCTTGCCTGACTCTAGCGGACATCGGCCAGTACCAGGTGAGGTATCAGCCTTTTTCTTCCTGCTGACCTCTATAGCCATGCGGATGCTTCGAGGCCTATACCATTCGATTCGCCTTGGCGGGCGGACTCCAATGAGGCCCTCCTTGACTCTGGCGGACATCCGCCCACTGAGATATCAGCCTTTTACATCCTGCTGACCTCTATAGCTATTATTACCCTAGCGGGAATAGCTTACCTAATATTTAAGAGCGAGGTATATGGCTTTATAGGATGACCACATATTTGAACCCAAGCTCCCGGAGTTATGAGCTTCACAGAGGCATCTGGAAGACGATTCGGAATACGGAATGAGAGCACGTTTCAAGATATGTTTAACTGATTGGAACGATGTTTAGAGATTACTACTCCTCTCATTTTCTAGTTGCATATGCGATTAGCTGCATAATGCTTTGATAGCTGGAT